>Ga0114920_10001226_pt1 | contig 11770 bp, 8 predicted proteins | sample ChitaG_FD_88683 | JGI IMG/M metagenome (GOLD analysis project Ga0114920, IMG submission 88683) | Deep subsurface microbial communities from South Pacific Ocean to uncover new lineages of life (NeLLi) - Chile_00310 metaG | ecosystem: Environmental > Aquatic > Marine > Oceanic > Sediment ... | reverse complement strand
AGAAAAATACGCTACACTATTTATGAATTAAAGCTCAGGAGAATTCACATGCAGGGTAAACCGCTATTTTGTAAACCCAATGTTATTAGTCTTCTTCTCACGGTTCTTTTACTTTCCCTCGCCCTTGTCTCCTGCCAGAGAGGCCCTGAAAGGCCCCCCTTGCGCTTTACAGAAGCCAACAGCGGCCAGCCTGTAGTTGAAAGCATGCTTTACAACCTGGCGATTGTCTGGCGGCCTGCGAACAATACCACCGTAGATCTCAACCCGCCGCGTTTCAGCTGGCCGTATGAGCCCACGATCATGCTCGAGGAGGGCGACGAAAGGGACTTCCTCCAAGTGCGCTACTACCGCTTCCAGATCTCCCTGGACAGAGAGTTCGAGACCCTGCTGGTCGATATAGTCGAGACACCGTTCAACTTTTACAATACTCTCCATCCCCTTCCCACAGGCGGGCCGGTCTACTGGCGCGTGGGCTACTACGACCCCGAGCAGATGGTTCTTCAGTGGCAGCAGACGCGGGTGTTCGAAATCTCTGCTCAGGCCGTGGAATGGGATCGCTCAGGACTTGCCGGGCCGAAATTCCTTTCCACAGAGCACCCGCGGATCATTTTCACTAAAAATAATATCGAGGCCCTGCGCAGGCTCGCTGTCACTCACCCTTTTTCGCGGGAAATCTACGAGCGGGTGCTTGCAGATGCCGAGGCGGATCTGACTGCAAGCTGGTTCAAGAATTTTCCCAGGACCGACACTATGCCCGTAGAACAGCTGCGCAGGCTCCACCCGGACATCCCGCCCTGGCCTGACCCGGATGGCGGCGATGCTGTCTACCTGCTGATAATCGAAAGGCTGATGAACATGGCTTTCGCCTATATGCTCACTGGAGACGAGCGGTTCCTGGCAGTAGTCGAACGCCTGAAGACCGTGGCTGCTTACGGTACGGGCGGAGCGACCAGCCCCGAAGGCCTGGGCGGCAGCGAGGATTATGTGGCACTCAACGAATATCTCAGCCTGTTCTACGACTGGTTCTACGATCATCTCTCACCTGCCAGCCGCTCGGCAGTGCTCGGAAGCCTTCGCTGGCGAACCGAGCATATTGTGAACAACTACTCCTGGCGTCAGCGCAAAGGCAAGAGAGTTTATCCTTATAGCATCGCAGTCTGCGGATCGAGCCACCCGTTCGAGAATATCAACTACACTGTTCCGGCAGGGCTTGCCGCTTACGAGGCTGGAGGCGTTTTTCGCACGACTTACCAGCTTGCGGTCAACTATTACAGCGGGGTGAACAACCCGTTCGGCCCGGAGGACGCCTGGAATGAAGGCCCTGGCTACGGGCTGTCCAAGTTCAAGTGGATGATGTATGCAATCTGCTATTACGATATGAGTCTTGAAGAGGCAAATTTCGGACTGAATCCGTTTCTTGCCGAAATCGGCGAGTTTTTTACCCGCATGGCGCCCCTGGGGCTGCACCACCTTTCGTTCGGCAATATCGGAATCATGGAGCCCTACTACCTGAACAACCGGCTTTCCTCGTTCCGGAAACTTGCCTACCTGACCTCCGAAAAGCGCTTTCTGCAAAGCTGGGAGGATGCCGACCGGAGACTGGAGCAGATCGGGTACAGCCGTCACCGCAAGTATTCCCGCCCCTGGATCGAATACGCCCTCCCCTTTTACTATCCAGAGCCTGAATTGGAACCGGAAATTTCGATGAGCAGGCTCTTTCCGGACGGGGGCTGGGTGGGAGCGAGCACCCTGTATCCAGGCAGACTCGACAATTTCAAGAACTCGCTTGGAATCAACTTCCACGCCAGGCCCAGGGGGTCATTCAACCATTCCTTTTTCGGAGACAACAGTTTCCAGATCTATGCCTACGGGCAGAATATCACCCACGCCGGAGGGAGTACCAGCAACGGCGACCGCCACGCTCACCACTCGATGAGCCAGAACGTGGTTCTGGTGGACGGTCTCGGGCAGGCCCAGCCGAACCACTCGCGCATGAGGAATTTCCGCAAAAAACTGTTTAAGCCCTATGCTGCGCGTATCGCCCGCTACCGGGAGCAGGACGCTACTGTCTATTTCAAGGGCGAGGCGGCGAACTCCTACATCCAGTACCCCTACCGCTACCGGGAATTCTGGGGCCATCTGGGCGACGGCGAGATCAACCCATATGATGAAAAGGACCTGTCTTATCTCACCCTGGCCGACCGGCATGTGCTTTTTGTCGATGGCCGCTATTTCGTGATGCTGGATGATCTGGCAGTTTCGAAAGATCGCCCCGGGGGAAGCCGGTTCAGCTGGCTCTATCACGTGCTTCAGGATGTTCCGCTGGTGTGGGAGGCGGAAACGGGCAGGTTCAGCTACAGGATCGAGGATGTGACAACCCTGGTAAAGGTGATATGCGCCGAGGAATTCGCTTTCGAGGACCGTCAGAAACAGCAAGGGCTGGTTAATCCGATCACCGGGGAGAACTACACAGAGTGGGTGAGAAAGATCCAACGCTATGATAATAACTACACCGGCCCGTACCCTGAGGTGGTTACCCACAATATCTGGATCACGAACCGCAATCCCGCCTACGAGTTGCGCTACCTTACGGTAATTTATCCCTACCGCGAGGGCGATCCTGTGCCTCTGGTCGAGCGCCTTGACGGTCTGACTGTCAGGGTGAGTTGCGGCCGTCAGACCGAGATGGTGACTTTTGCGCCCGACCTTCACCCGGAAGCCGAGTTCCAGGTTGAGCTGTAATAAGTTGGGCAAGCCGGCAGTCTGGATCTGCAATCATTTTCTGTTATACAAAGGGGCACATCATGCCATGCCCCTGTCTTTTTAAAATAGAAAGGCACTCTTTGTTAAACTTTTCTTGGTTGATTGACACTCAATTGGTGCAAAATTATATTAAATTCTGGAAATATTTAGATTTAGTTCATCCCTAGATTCTTTCGATTTTTCCGGGAATTATTCTGTCTGACTTTATTAAAAGGCACTATTTGCAACAAATCTTAGTCAATGGATTAGTACTGCTCCGAAAATAATGGACCAAAGGTGTATTATTCCATGGATTCGGTAAAAACCACCCGTAGGGGCGCACGGCCGTGCGCCCCTACAGAAAACAAAACATTTTCATTGTTTCCGGGTGAGCCAGTGGCTCATGACGACTGATAACTGCTATTTTTCGCTTCGGAGTTTATTATTATCGATAAACAGGTACAGAGTTTCCGGGCATATTTATAAGAATCGAAGAACTGATTCGAATCCCTTAAACCCGGTGCCTGTTTCGCGGGGTATGCCATGATAGAAAGAATATTTGTACTTTTGCTCGCCGTGTGCTCGGTGGCTGTTGCCCAGGAGCAACGCGGTCGAAAGTTCCTGTTGGATGATGTGGCCGCGGTTGTGGGAGGGGAGGTTATCCTTTCCAGTGAGATCAAGGGAGCGGTGATTGAGGCTGCGAGGCTGGGTCAGATTTCAATCGCCGATACAGCCACATTGCGTCAGCTCTCGGAGAGAGTTCTCGATGCGGAGATCGCCGGTAAGGTCCTGCTTCACCACGCCAAGGAGTCTAAGATCGAGGTCTCCGACGACCAGATAAACCAGCTGGTCGAGAACAAGTTCAACGAGATGCGAAGAAGGTTTCCCAGCGAGCAGGCCTTTCAGCAGGCTCTTGAGGATGTGGGGCAGACTTTGCTAGGGCTGAAAGAGATCTTCCGCCAGCAGGCCAGAGAGGAAATCCTGGGCCAGAATTATCTTCAGGAGCACAGCCACGAATTGCCACGGGTCAAGGTGAGCGAGGAGGAGGCGAGGGAATTCTTCGAAAGCCAGTCAGTAGGAGCAAGCCCCGAGCAGGTTAAGTTCCAGCACATGATTATCGCTACGGAGCCCGGAGAGGAGGTGATGGCCGAAGCAAAGGCCCGGATCGATTCGATATATAAGCTTCATCAAGATGGCGCTGACTTTGCATACCTTGCAGAACGTCACTCGGACGGCCCCTCGGCGGCAAAAGGAGGGGACATCGGTTTCTTTTCCAAGGGGGATATGGTCAAGGAATTCGAGGAGGCTGCATTCGACATGCGGGTCGGCGAGGTGCGAATGGTGAAGAGCAAATACGGCTGGCACCTGGTCAGAGTCGAGGCCAGGCGGCAGAAAGAAGTACGGGCACGACATATCTTGGCCACAACAGCAGTCAGGGCTGAGGACTGGGAACGCGCCAGGCAGCTTGCTGAAAGCCTGTACCAGAGGATCCTGGAGAGTGAAAATTTCTACAAACTCGCCAGGGAATACGGTGAGGATCCATCAGAACTGGCCGAATCCCCTGGTTTCGTAATCTTGGATAACATTCAACCGGCGGAAGTGAGGGATGCGCTCAAAGGCCCCTTAACCCCCGTGCCCAATACCTCGCACCGCATCTCCAATGCCATACCAATGAAACCTCACGGTTACCTGTTGGTGTTTGAGATCGAGCGCAAAGAAGCAGCCCCTCTCCAGTTCGAGGACGTGCGCCAGCGGATCATGAACCAATTGCAGCAGACTAAGGCGATCGAGGCTTACATTGAAGAGCTTCGAAAGAAAACGTACATCGACATACGTTTCAAAGGCTGGATTCCCACTGCCGAATGATTCTGAAACACCTCATACTGAGGAGTCCGCAGGTATGCCGGTGCTGGCCTTGACCATGGGTGATGCCCGCGGTATCGGTCCTGAAGTTCTGCTTAAAGCCTTGGCTCACCCCGCCCTGGTGGGAAAATGCGAGCCGCTGATTGTCGGGATAGCCAGAGCTTTTCAGAATGAGGCGGAACTACTCTGGCCGGAGAGAAAATTTCCACCTGCCGTAAAGAAAGCTCTCGACCTTGTGGTGGAAATCGACGTATCAGAAGAAGTCCCGCAGAGTAAGTTGGTTAACAGAGGCCTGCGGGAATTTTTACTAACCAATCCGGCAATCGCTGGAAGCTGGGCAGGAAAAGCTGTTGAACGCGCTTTCGCACTTGTCACCTCCGGAGAGGCGGATGCGCTTGTCACCGCGCCACTTGACAAATCTGCGCTGAACCTGGGCGGCTATAATTATCCCGGGCACACGGAGATGCTCGCCCACCTGGCAGGTGACGTGGAGGTATCCATGATGCTGGTGGCCGACAGGTTGCGGGTTGTACCGGCAACCACCCATGTTGCCCTGGCTCAGGTTACACAGCTGGTGACCGTGAAACTTCTTTTGAGCCAGTGCAGGATAATACACCGCGGGCTTCGGCAACTGTTCAGAATCGAAAACCCCCGTATCGCCCTTTGCGGGCTTAATCCCCACCTGGGCGATAGCGGCCTGGTGGGGGATGAAGACGAGAAAATAACCTCGGTTGCTGCCGAGGCGGCCCGTAGAGAAGGACTGTCGGTATTCGGGCCTTTTTCTGCGGATACAGTTTTTGTCCGGGCCGTGCGTGGAGAGTTTGATGCGGTGCTCGCCATGTATCACGATCAGGCGATGATCCCGGTGAAAATGCACGCCTTCGGCAGCGGGGTCAATATCACCCTCGGTCTTCCTTTTGTCAGAACCTCGCCTGACCATGGAACCGCGCTGGATATCGCCGGGCAGGCTCGTGCGGATGAGTCCAGCATGCTGGAGGCTGTTAAATTGGCCGCCCGGTTGGGCAAAAGCGGATTTAGGGGTTGACAATGATAGAGTTCCATAATGTCTCAGCAGGCTACAGTCGAAATTCCCGTGTGCTGGAAGGGATCAGTTTCCATATCGACAAGAGCGAATTCGTTTTCCTCACCGGCCCCAGCGGTAGCGGCAAAAGCACTCTTTTGAAGCTAATTTTCCATGAGCTTATTCCTCAGACCGGCGAGGTAACAGTTGCCGATTTCAGTTCGAACAAAATAAAAAAAAGAAAAATCCCTTATCTGCGCCGTAAACTCGGGATTGTATTCCAGGATTTTGCCCTGCTGGAGAACCGCACCGCAGCTGAAAACGTGGCTTTCGCCCTTGAGGTTACCAACGCCTCGCGCTCCTTTATCCGCATGCGGGTCGCCAGGGTTTTCACTCAGCTGGGGCTTGCCGGCAAGGAAAATTGTTTTCCGCAAGAGCTCTCAGGCGGCGAGCAGCAGAGGGTGGCAATCGCCCGGGCACTGGTGGGTGAACCGTTTATCCTCATTGCCGACGAGCCCACCGGGAATCTGGATCCCGCAATCAGCATGGATATCCTCCGCTTGATGATCGAGATCAACACCCTGGGCACGGCAGTGCTGCTGGCAACCCATGATTATAGCCTGCTCAAGGGAAAAGATGACTTTCGCAGACTCCATCTTTCAGCCGGACGCCTGGTTTACGACGGGTCAAACGGGAATTTCGCTCCCGTTCCAGAGGACTGACAGAGATTTTTTTCAACTGATCATGGTATAGTTTAACCCGGAGAAACAAGCCAAAGATGCTACGTACCTCGAAAGAAGCAATCCTGGGATTTACCCGCGCCAAAGCCATGTCGTTTTTTGCCATCCTGGCCACGGCTTTCAGTCTGCTGGTGCTCGGGCTTTTTTCCCTGGCCCTGCTGAACCTGAACGCCCTGATCCGCTACCTGGAAAACAAGGTGGAGATTATGGCCTATTTACGGGATAATGCGGATCCCGGGCTGGTTGGCCTGGCATTGGAGGATTTGAGCAAGCTCGAGGGAGTGCACCAGGTGCGTTACATGAGCAAACAGAAGGCTCTGGAAAATTTCAGGGCAGACCTCGGTCCCGACAGCGATCTTTTGCAGGACCTGGAAACCAACCCGGTGCCTGCATCGTTTAATATCACCATGAAACCTGGATATCGGGATACTCTGCATGTGAAGCGTATAGCCGACGAGGCCCAGGCCCTGACTTTTGTCGAGGAGGTCGATTACGGGAGAGAGTGGCTCAGGTGGATAGACATCTTCAAGCATGTGGTGAGCGTTGTTGGAGCCACAGCTGGAGCGCTGCTCGGCCTGGTGGGGATAATCCTGATCTCGAGCGCGATCAAAATCGCTGTTTTCAGCCGCCAGAAAGAAATATTCGTCATGAAAATTGTCGGTGCCACTAATAGTTTTATCAGGCGTTCCTTTCTTCTCGAGGGCTTTCTCAAAGGAGCCATTGGCGGACTTCTGGCTGCCGGAATGATTTACACCGTGAGTGAGATATTCAGCTACAAGATTAGGCCTGTTGTCGCATTTTCGGATCGCTACTACCTTTACATCCTGCTGGCCGGGGCGCTGATGGGGCTGGTGGGAAGCTGGATTTCGCTCGGCAGGTATTTAAGACGGATATAGCGTTCAAACCGGTTAATCATGGATAGGGGGCTCTTTTATCTTGTTTCCCACCCTGGAATTATCACCTTGTTAATTCTGAAACGGGTACTCTCGTGTTGATTATTAAGCCGCGCCTTGTTCTGAATTTTATCTTCCTTTGCCTGACCTTGCTGGTGTGTTTCTGGCATGACTGCCCGGCACAAAGGGCCGTGGTGCGCAGAACCGACAGGGAGATAGAGTCGACCAAGTCCAAACTGGAGCAGATCGATGAGGAGATTGAGGCTTCTGAAAGAAAGGCCAAGGGGCTCAAAAAAGAGGAGCAGAGTCTTGTAAGGCAGATCCAGGATATCGAGCGCAAGATCGACCGCTCGAAGAAAATACTTAAAACCCTCAACAGCGAGATCGCCGAGATAAACGCCGAGATAAGTTATATCAACCGCCAACTGGCGCAACTTTCCGAGAAACTGGACCGGAAAAAGAAGATTCTTAACCGGCGCCTGCGCGAGATTTACAAGCGGGGGAGGTTGCACACGGTGGCGGTGCTGCTGGGAAGTCATTCTTTTACCGATTTTCTCAAACGGATCAAGTACCTCACGCTGATCGCCGCTCAGGACAAACGGCTGGTTGAGGAGGTAAGCCAACTCCAGCACAGCTACGGTGAATATCGGGGAGCAAGCCAGCGCAAGCTGGCTCAGCGCATGCAGCGCAAGGCTGAGCTGGAAGAAGAGCAACAGAAATTGGAACAGGCAGAGAAAGAGAGACAGAAGCTGCTCAGGTCGGTCAAAGCTCAGCGGGCTGAGGTGCGCAAAGCCCTTGAGGAGCGTAGGATCGACCGCGAACGGATGAAAAAAATCATCGCCGAACTGGAACGCCGCCGCAAGGAAGCCCTGGAAAAGGCCAGGCGGGAGGGAAGAGAACTGCCGCCGGAGACAGCCTACCTCGAAGGTAAGATGGGCTCACTCAACTGGCCGGTGTCACAGGGCAAGTTGATCCGCGGGTTCGGACCCTATATGGATAAGATCACCAAAACCAGAGTAATCAACAATGGGATCGAGATAAAGGCGAAAGACGGCACTGACGTTCGTTCAGTGGGCAGTGGATCAGTGGTTATGGCGGACTTTTACCGCTCCTATGGCAAAATGGTGATGCTCAACCACGGCTCGGGAATGTACACGATCTACGGCCATCTGGGAGAAATATTCGTTCAGGAGGGGGATTTTGTCACCGAGGGGCAGTCCATTGCCACGGTGGGTTCTACCGGTTCGCTTGAAGGGCCGATGCTGTATTTCGAATTGCGCGACGGGCCCCGAGCAGTTGATCCGCTTGAATGGCTCGGCAGGATGTGACTTCCGCTGATGAAACCGCTCTGGCCGACTCTTCACCCCTGGAGGAAATAGTGAGCGAAACCGCTCTGCAAAGCCGACGGCTCGGTTTAATTGAGCTGCTGGATAAAGACTTGCAGATATCGATGCTCGAGAACGCGCTGAAGCGGGACAGGCTGGCCGGAACGCTGCTTTTTTTCGGTCCCGAAGGCAGCGGCAAGAGCAGCCTCGCTTTCTGGCTTGCAGCAGCTTTGAACTGCACTACAAACGAGGGCCGCACTGCGCCCTGCTTTCAGTGCAACTCTTGCTGCAAGATCCAGTCTCTTAACCACCCGGACGTGTTATGGATTTTCCCACTACCCGGAAGCTTTTACAAGGGTGAACATCTGGATGAGATGAGGTTGGCCAAAATATTCGAGCAGAAACGTCTGGAACCCTGGATCGAGTTGCAGTTCGCCGAAAAAAGCGAACATCACCTCGCTGCTGTGAGACGTATCAGACAGGAAGCCTCCCGGAGTTGCTACGAGGGGCGAAGGAAAGTGTTCGTGATCACCGGTGCCGACCGACTGAGAATCGAGGCAGCAAACGCATTTCTCAAGCTGCTGGAGGAGCCCTGGCCGAATGTGATACTTATTCTCTGCAGCGACAGGCCAGTCAGCCTTCTGCCCACAATCCTCAGCCGGTGCCAGAGGCTGCAGGTTACCCGGCCAGGAGTTTCAACTTTAACCGGTCTGCTGGAGTCGCGTTTCGGGATTCCAGCAGAGGAGGCAGGCAAACTTCTCGCCCTGGCCGACGGGAACCTGGCAGGGACTTTGCGGATGAAAAGCGAGGATTCTTACCAAGCGCAGAAAGAGTGGGTGGATAATACTTTCCAGGCGGTACTCGAACCGGGTTATTCAGGATGCTATGCCCTGGTTGACAACCGCAAAGGGCCGATGTACAATCGAGGGGATTTCGAACGCTACCTCGCCCTTTTGACCCAGGCCTTGCAAGATTCGCTGCTGATCCGTCTCAGCGGCCCAAAAGGCGAGGATGCAAGCCCTGGATCAACTCCCAAAAAAGGTCCGATCAGCAAGTATGCCGACCGGGTTGCGGATTCTCAAGCCTTGGTTAAATTAATCACCAGAATGGTCAACCTTCGCGATGAGCTGAACCGGAATGTAAATCTTCGCCTGCTGGGTTGGTCGATTCTCAAGGATATGAAAGAGGTGATTGGAGATGGAGCTTGAAACAGTTGAAGTTCAGTTCAAAAGAGAACGCAAGGGCTATTACCTCAATAAAGATAATCTGGATATCAAGGTTGGCGATTACGTTGTGGTAGAGGTTGACCGAGGCGAGGATCTCGGAAAAGTGGCGGTAATAGGTGAACTGGCTGATAGAAAACACTCGGAGAAAATATCCTCGCTCGGTAAAATCCGCAGGTTCGCTACCCAGAAGGAGATAGAGAGCCTCGAGAAAGTAAGCGATAAAGAGGGTGAAGCTTTTGAGATCTGCATGAAGAAAGTCGAGGAACACCAGCTCGATATGAAGCTCGTAGACACCGAATGGCAGTTCGACGGCAACAAGATTATCTTCTATTTTACCGCAGAAAAAAGAGTGGATTTCCGCCAGCTCGTCAAGGACCTCGCAGCCATATTCAAAACCAGGATCGAGCTGAAACAGATCGGTGTGCGCGATGAGGCCAGGCGGCTCGGAGGATTCGGGCGGTGCGGGTACAGGCTCTGCTGCGCGACCTTCCTTAATGAATTCGAACCGGTCACTCTCCGTGCGGCAAAAGAGCAAAGGTTGAGCCTCAATCCGAGCCAAATCAGCGGAATCTGCGGCAGGCTTATGTGTTGCCTGATGTATGAGCGGGTTTTTTACAAAGAACAGAGCAAGAAATTCCCCAAGGAGAGCAAAGAATATATTAGCATCGAGGGGCGCGAAGAGCGGGTTTCCGGGCTCGATATGTTCAACGAAATGGTGGAACTGCAAAACAGGGAGGGCTTCAAGCGCAAAATATCTCTCGAGGAGTTTAATAAGGCAACAATGGAGTGCCCGTGCAAAGAGCGGAAAAATTTCGAAGAGGACTGACCAAATTCAATCAGACCAGTATCTAAGCTTTATCCCTTATCTTCTTTCCCCCGGATAAATATACGAGATTTTGGGAGCCGGTACTGTTAGCAAAATACCAGCTGGCTCTAAAAAAACGCTGTCTGCCAACATTCGACGATTTCCAGCAATGTGAGTTGTTCCCTTTGTGAAAACACAGCCCTCAACCTTACCATTTTTCATCTTTCCCAAATCGCATTCAGGATCGTGAAATTCAATGAAACCTGCCAGTATGGCATTGCAATGCCAAAAACGGATAAAGAGTGCCATAAAGGCATATTAGATGTCGTATTTCCAAAGGTGGATAGTGAAATTTCAGGCGTAGTATTTTTTTAATTCATTATATATCAATAAGTTGCCATTTAGGATGGTATTCTGGCACGGGCCTTGCCAAAGATAAAGGCAAAATTGATTAAGGGATCTGTCCTCGAGCGTGAGAATCAACCTTATCGATAACCCGTAAACTTTCACTAGGAGGGTATAATGAGACTCGTCAGATGGACACCCACTAATCCGAATTTCAGCCCGGTGCTGAGAGATCGTTTCTTTAGCACCGACCCGTTTTCCAGGGTATTGGAGGACTGGTTTTCATGCACTCCGGCCTCAGGTGTTAATGTCGATATTGTCGAGAATGAAGGCAACTACACTCTTTCCGCCGAACTTCCGGGAGTCGACAAGAAAGACCTGAAAATTACTGTGGAGAACGACACGCTGACTATCGAGGCCGAAAAACGCAACAGTTATGAAAGCGAAAAGGATGGCCGTTATCACAGCGAACGCGCCTACGGCAAATTCTCCCGTTCCTTCAAGCTCAACAGCCAGGTCGATGCTGAAAAGATCGATGCAGAGTATAAGGATGGAGTTCTGATCCTTACTCTTCCCAAGCGCGAAGAGGTGAAACCTCGCGAAGTGACTGTCAAGGTCAAATAATCGCGAAATTCATTCAATTTTCAAGCGCCGGCTCACTCGAGTCGGCGCTTTTTTATTTTGTGCGCCCGGATTGTTCATAAATTAGGGTAATTAGGAACTAACTGGACTTAGATTAAGTGTTAAAAGGGTAGATATTTCCTTAAAAAGGTCTCTTTTACGGTAGTTAAAGCGGAATTCAGTTTCTTT
>Ga0114920_10001225_pt1 | contig 11771 bp, 6 predicted proteins | sample ChitaG_FD_88683 | JGI IMG/M metagenome (GOLD analysis project Ga0114920, IMG submission 88683) | Deep subsurface microbial communities from South Pacific Ocean to uncover new lineages of life (NeLLi) - Chile_00310 metaG | ecosystem: Environmental > Aquatic > Marine > Oceanic > Sediment ... | reverse complement strand
TGAGCTGAGTGTCGCGGTGAGCCGGCCGCAGGAATCCTTTGACACGGTAGCACAAGCCCCTGTGTGTGACTTTTTCCTCAACGACCGCAAGATTGCCGAAAAAAGGATCGACCTGGGAAGCGGTGGGGCGCGTTTTGCCGCGGCCGCAGTGAGCCTGCCTGCTCAGGAGGCGGGAAGTTACTGGCTGAGATCGGTTCTTCGGCCCATTGAGGGTGAATGGACAGCGATAAACAATGAGCGGATCATGCGGCTGGAGGTGTCCAAAAACAAGCGCAAGCTCCTTCTGGTAACCAACTCGCCTGACTGGGATTTCACCTTTCTCCAGCGTGCGCTGGAGCTGAATGACGATTGGCAGGTGGAATCGATCCTGCTGTTGCAAAGCCGGGAAAGCGGCCCTATGATCCGCAGACGGGACAGCGAGGGCCGCTTCACCCCTATAAGCTTGCCGGATGCAGGCGCTCTGGAAGAACTCGAGCTGCTATTGCTCCATGGCAGGCTCGACAGATACGACACTGCATTCCTGAGGCGAATCGCCAGGCGGGCCGATAGCGGAGGATTCGCCCTTGTTTTCTGGCCAGCGGATGATTTGAAAACCGCAAATCTGCCTGCTGCACTTGCCCGCTATTTGCCTTTCAAGCAGGCACAGGTATCGCTGGTACAGGTGAAGGCTCCGGAAGTACCCTCGGTAATATTTACCCTGGACCGCTACAATATCCTCGCCAGCCTTGGCAGCGGAACTGCAATCGACGACCTGCCCCCGGTACGGTGGGTATTCAGGGGAGTCCCATTTAAAAGCACGGTGGAAGTTCTGGGGCGTGCAGGCAGAAGGTTTCCAGCGGGCGAACCGGCACCGGCGCTGATTGTGGCCCAACCCGAGGATGGCACACGCGTAGCGACGGTGCTTGCCCAGGGCCTCTGGCGCTGGCATATGCTGAACCAGGACACCTCTGAAAGCCGGGATACCCGATACTACCGCCTCTGGGGGTCTCTCTCGAGATGGCTGACCGTCGGAGAGAAAAAAGCAGGCCTGGCGCTCGAGCCAGTGCGGGAGGTTTTCCACCGCGGTGAGCCAGTCGCCCTTGAAGGCAGGCTGGGGAGCAAACGGGAAGATACGGCTAAAGGTGATCTTAGCGTGGAGATATTTGTCTGGCGGGAGAATGAGAGGAGAGGTGTGGATACAGTGGCTGCGGTAACAGCAGAGGCACAAGGCACCGATGGAAGTTTCACGGTTCAGCTGGGCAGGCTTCCCCCAGGCTATTATAACTACCAGGGTGTTCTTGCTGGTGGGCGCATGCAGCAGAAAAGCGCAGGTGTTTTCGCAGTGGAAAGCTACAGCCCGGAGATGGCTGTGATCGAGCCTGACTCCGGTGTTCTGGCCAGACTTGCGAAAGAAACCGGAGGTAGTTTTCATGGTGGTTTGGACGGCCAGATAAGCCTTTTGTCTGGTTCCACAGAGGAATCCGTTGCCGCTTCATGGAGACTTTCACACAACGTGTGGGTTTACAGCCTGCTTATCGCCATTCTTTCAGCGGAATGGATTTTGCGTAGAAGAAAGGCGCTGCCCTGAAATTTCAAAACTCTTTTTAACTCTCGAATATCCCCAGTTTTTAAATTGTTGACAACTAAGAACCGGCAAAATATTTTTTATTTTTACATATCTAATATCTTACCCTTGAGCCACCGGTATTATTTCGCCGGAAGAATTGTTTTCCTTCCACCCTTCTGACTCTGGGAACCAGACAGTGTGTTACCGGAGGGCCAGCTTACACTGAACGACCGCAGGAGGTGGATACCGGTGGAAGGATACTAACCGACAGGAATCTTTTTTTTTCAACCAAGAGGTATATCGGCAGATGATTGAAAATCGCAGCCAGGACATTCAACTGATAAAACTTGCCGCACAGATCGAGAAGGACTGTCTTCTTTTCCTGGAGCAATTCGCCCAAAAATCAGGGGAGAACAGCCAACTGACACCGTTCTTGCAGCAAATGCAGAATGAGGTGCAGAACGATTTGGAAAATTTCGAGACCTGTCTCTCGCCGCTGGAGGCAAACTGGTCGACTGAAGAAATCGAGGATATTTCGCTGGATGATTATGTCAAGAAACTGCAAAAGACCAGAAGCGAGAAATTCTATCCCTCGAGCAAGGTCAGCGAACTGAAAGAGGGCTTTTTCAGTCCCATACGGGTCTTGGCTTACTTGGCGGAGACCCTGAACGAGCAGGCCGATTTCTATTCATCCAGCGCCAGCGATATATTTTATGAAAATGAAAAGAGTTTGTTTATCAATATTGCCTCGAACAAGAAAGATCAAGCGGACCAGGTGATCAAGAAGAAGAGGGAGATCATTTCCCGTTTTCCATGAGTAAGCACTGAAGACCGTGAGTTGAGAGAACAACGCCTCCCGGAGAATGTCAGGGAGGCGTTGTATTATCTACCCCGGCCATGGAGGAAGAAATGAAGTTTAAAATTCTGGAGAAGCTGGACCTGAAAGCACCCTGTAGTATTCTGCTGATACCGGTATTGCAGGATAAAGTGCTGGAAAACCCACTGGTGGCCAGGATCGACAGGGCTCTCAGAGGGGTAATCGCCCAGCTCGCCGATCAGGAAAATTTCAAGGCCAAAACCAGACAGAGCCTGAATTTCAATACTATGGGCAAGATAGGCCCCAAGAGGGTCTGTCTTCTGGGACTGGGTGCTGCAGAGAAGCTGAAACATGAAACCTACCGCCGCACCGGTGGACTGGGTGCAGACTGGCTGAGAAAATTTCGCGCAGAGGATGCCACTGTTGTCTGCCAGGTGCCGAAAGGGATCAAATTGACTGTGGGAGACATTGCCGGGGCGGTTGTTGAAGGTCTGCGGCTGGGACTTTACCGTTTCGATAAGTACAAAAGTAAAGATGACGGCGAGCCACCGTATGGGGGGCCCGGCGGGGGGAGCCTTTTCTGCTGCGACGCCAGAGGCAAGGTGATGAAAGGAGTAAAGCCTACTCTGGAAGCGGCAGTCCGGCGTGCATTAACACTTGCCGAGGGTGTAATCACAGCCAGGGAACTGGTCAATGAAATCCCGGAGGTGATGACCCCGGCTGAGTTGGCCGAAAGAGCCAGGAAACTTTCCTCCGGGATAAAGGATTTAAGCTGCCGAATCCTGGACGAGAAAGAGATGGCTGCCGAAAAGATGGACGCTGCACTGGCCGTAGGCCGGGGAAGTGAGAACCGGCCACGCTTTATCGAACTTCTCTACGAACCGCCTAAAGTGCCCAAGACGGCCCCGCTTTTCGCAATGGTCGGCAAGGGAGTGACTTTCGACAGCGGCGGGCTGAATATCAAGGCCGGTGAAGCGATGGCAACGATGAAAATGGACATGTCGGGTGCCGCGGCGGTGATCAGCGCAATTACGATTATCGCGAGGCTGGGTTTTCCTTTGCGTTGCGCGGCAGTGGTAGCCGCGGTGGAGAACATGCCCTCGGGGCGCTCCTACAGGCCGGATGACATTGTCCGGGCGATGAACGGCACAACGATCGAGGTGGGCAACACCGATGCCGAGGGCCGGCTGACCCTGGCCGATGCTCTCAGCTGGGCGATCCATAAGCTGGGCGCGGCGCGTGTAATTGATCTGGCCACCCTGACAGGGGCTTGTGTGGTGGCTCTCGGCAAGACCACCGCGGGCATTTTCGGCAATGACCCCGGGTGGCTGGCCACAGTGCAGCAGGCATCTGCAGAGGCAGGAGAGAAATGCTGCAACCTGCCGCTTGACGAGGACATGAAAGAAGATATCAAAAGCGAGATCGCCGATGTCAAGAATATCAGCGCGACCCGTTCTGGCGGGGCGATAACCGCTTCACTGTTTTTGCAGAAATTTGTCAAGGAAACGCCCTGGGTGCACCTGGATATCGCAGGGCCGGCCTGGGCGGAAAAGAAACGTCACTATGAACCTGTAGGCGGCACTGGCTACGGGATTCGCACGCTGGTACGTCTGGCCGAAAGCCTGGCAGCGAAAAGTGGGGAGTAAGATAAAGGAGAAGTATTAAATATGCTTCTTTAATGATGTCCCTTGGAGTCTTTTTTTACTAAAATGAATAAAATAAATCTTTAAAAATGATCTTGACAAAAGGATGGAAAGATGTTACATTTTAGGTGAATACAAATATATTAACCTTTTTGGTTAATAAAAGATATAGGAGAAGACAATGTGATAATTCAATTTAAAAATAAAAAGCTCGAACGTTTATTTAATAGTCTAGAATTAATAGAAAGAACATATGGAAAAAGAATAGCAAAAAAAATTGCTCAAAGGTTGTATGAACTTGATGCTGCAGAAGTACTTAATGATATTTCCTACCTTTCTCCGTTACGATGCCATCAGTTAAAAGGGTCTCGTAAAGGTCATTTTTCAGTTAATGTAACTCAGAAATTACGTATCGTTTTTATTCCTGCACACAAACCGGTTCCAAAAAAACCAGATGGTGGAATAGACAAAAAATCAATTACAGCAATAAAAATAACTTCCATAGAGGATTATCATGGATAGGCATATTAAAACACAATTTACTCCTGACTATGTTTCCCATCCAGGCGAGACATTGCTTGAAATACTTGAGGAATTTGAAATGCCTCAGAGAGAATTAGCAAGAAGAACGGGTTTAACTCCAAAAACGATTAATGGAATAACAAATGGCATTTCTCCAATATCACCAGATACCGCTTAAGATTAGAGCGTGTTTTTGGTATACCTGCTTCTTTTTGGAATAATCGCGAGAGAAGTTATAGAGAGGCATTGGTTAGAAATAAAGAACGAAAAAACCTTGATTCATTCAAAATAATAGAATGGTTAAATTCAATGCCTTTTAAAGAAATGGTAAATTATGGATGGATTCCAAGAGTAAAAAGTGATAGGATCAAAAAAATACAAACCTTACTTAATTTTTTTGGTTTTGCTTCTCCTGATAATTTTAATAAATGGTGGGCAAATTGCCAAGCTAAGTTTAGGATGTCTACAGCTAGACCAATCAATAAGGGAGCACTGGCAGCGTGGCTTAGGCAGGGTAAAATTCTTGGAAGAGAAATTGATTGTGAATTATTTAACAAATCAAAATTTATAGATTCTTTGTATAAAATTAGATTCCTAACAGTCTTAGATCCAAAAGAATTTGTTCCTAAAGCTAAGAAATTGTGTGCAGAAAGTGGTGTGGCTTTAGTGCTTGTTCCCGAACTTCCTAACACAGGTGTTTGGGGTGCATCTCGGTGGTTAACATCAAATAAAGCACTTATTCAGCTTAGTATTCGATACAAAACTAATGATCATTTTTGGTTTAGTTTTTTCCATGAAGCAGCACATATTCTTAAGCACAATAAAAGCTTAGTTTATCTCGAGAATGATTCTAAATACTTTAGTGACGAAGAAAGGGAAGCAAATAATTTTGCAGCAAACATATTAATTCCTTCTGCTAACTATCGAAGGTTAATTAGAAGTCCAAAACTTAGTAAGAAACTTATTCTTAGGTTTTCAGAGCAAATTGGTATTCATCCTGGTATTATAGTTGGTAGGCTTCAGCATGAGGGTTTATTGGATTATAGATTTCATAATAAACTAAAAATGCATCTTAAATGGGTTATTTCTCAATAATTAATGGTTCTTATATTATACCTAAAGTTATAAGTATATAAAATTTGTTAAATAAACTATTTTATCAATTTTTCAGTCTGCGCGCCAGGTGCGGCCCCAGCCAGTGACCACCGACCAGTAGCACATGATCCCGGTGGTGATCAGGGCGACAGAGTTTCCCATCCAGAGCAAGATGAACACACCGCCGCTTGTTATGAAATACAGACTTCGCATCATAAAGCGATTAAAACGCACAATTTAGGCGATCATTCATTCGCAGCAATTACAAAAATAGCCGGTTCCTGTTACAGGAACCGGCTATACCACTTACAGGGTTAACTCCAGAGCCTTACTGCCATTTGTCCGGCTTGCCGTCACCGTCTGTATCGAAACCGGCCTTGCCCTTGGAACCGTCCTCGTTGTACTGCTGCCATACATTGGGCTTGCCGGATTTGTTTGGATCATAGGCCGCTTCTTTATATTTACCATTTGGATAGAAGCTAAACCACTGATCGACTTTGCCGTCAGCATCCGAGTCCATCTCCATGCGTACCTTTTTCCCCTCGGCGTTGTAGAAGATTGTCTGGTCAACTCCCTTGCCCTTGCTGTCTGTCTCCACCTTGGTCAGGTTACCGCTGGCCGGGTCGAAATGCTGCCACTTGTCCACCTTTTCATCAGAGTTAGAGTCTTTTTCCACCCTGATCTTGTTGCCCTCTTCATTGAAAAAGACCCATGAGTCGAGTTTGCCGTCGAAATCCGTGTCCGTCTCTGTTTTGACACGCACACCGTCGGCGTTGAAACGGCGCCACTTGTCGACCGTTCCGTCAGCATTATTGTCCGATTCGATAAGCTCGATCTTGCTTTTATTGTTGATATAAGTCCAGGTATCAGCCTTGCCGTCACCGTCGGAGTCCTTTCCTTCCTTATACAGCGAGGCCTTGTCCTGTGCTGCAAGCTCCACGGCATTAACGCCGGCCAGAATACCGCACAAACAGAACACAGCTACTAAACGCATCCAAACCTCCGTTCTTACAGGTTAATGAATGGCAGAACAACTGATAGAAACCCACAGGAAAATTGCTTTCAACATAATCATACTTTTGGCGTTTGGCAAGTTTATAGCCATTTTGTGGAAAAAATCAAGATAAAAAACCCGGCACAACCGTTTGCACTCCCTGAACGGGAGACTGCCTGGTGTGCCGGGTTAAACAGTCATGCGTCTTTCAATTTATGAGGCAAGGCGCACTAGTAATCATAGCCGATAGAGAAGAAATTGCGCCTCCTGCCCTCAACCAGTTCCTCGGACTGGTAAAGCCTTCCATCCAGCCCCCTGTAGTAGTCGGTATCGTAATGGTCCAGGGTTTTGGCCATATCGAAACGCAGGACGAAATAGCCAATATTCATGCGGATACCGAAACCATAAGCGGCCTGGGCATCTTTGAGCCTCAATAATTTGGCTCTCTGGGAGGTGAACGGCTGGAAGGCCTCGTTATCTAACCAAGCCCCGGCGATATCGAAAAACAGCACACCGCCGATTCCGCGCAGTAAAATCGGTAGCGGCCAGCCCATCACCAGGTAATCTATCAGCGGGAAACGCAGTTCCGCGTTACCAAGCAGGATGTTCGTGCCCCGAAGGTCTCCGTACCAGGCCCCGCGAAAAGTGTATGGACCGCCAATGTAGAAAAGCTGCGGGTCGTTGCCCCAGCGCATACCTCCGATGCCACGCAGGGCGATAGTCACTCTTTTCCAGAAAAGCCAGTACTTGCGCCAGTCGGTAATAACCTCGCTGTAGCTCAGCTCGCCGAAAAAGTGCTGGGCGCTGATCCGGTACCTGGATCCGTCCACCGGACCGGTGAAGCCGTAGGCGGCATTGTCAAAAACCAGCGCAGCCTGTGGACCGGCAAAGTAACTTGTACCGTACTCCTGGAGGGTGATCTCCTGTGGAGGGCGGTAAGAATAGTAGGGATCCCAGCCAATCTGGACGGATTTCTCGCTCACGCTGTAGGCGCTCAGGCCGTACTCGATCCTGCGGAAACGGTTGAACGGTCGGCTTAATATAATCCCGGCACCGCGCCAGATATAGACGAAAGCATTCGCCGAGCTGGACGTGCTGGACAGGTAATAGGCGTTGCGGAACTGGGAGACAAAGAATCCCTTGTCCGTGCGGCCCTTGAGATTGATATACTGAAACAGAAGGTCGCTGTCCTGGATTTTCCCGTATATATTGGCGCCAATCTGAATATTATGGTTGCCGAGCTGGTCACTGAGAGAGACGAACACACCCCCTGAGACCCCGATATTGCCTGTGTATCCACCGAAGCCTGAGACGTAATCGGTGGTGAACTTTGGCTTGTACTTGCTGTAAGTGAAAGTCGAGGTATCAGCCAGGGGGATTTTTTCCTTGGGTATATCGAATTCAAAGCTGATCGATGGCAGAGTGTCCACCTTGCTGACCAGCAGCGAATCGGATGGAGCCTCCTGGGGCAGGTCTTCCTCCGGGTAAAGAGGATCTTGCGCCAGGCTGTCGAGTTTTGCCAACAGCTCAGCCGCCAGGCCGTTATCGTCCGAATCCGAGACGGGTGTGGATTCGGAGATCCTGTCGGCCACGCGAGTCTCTCCCAGCATCGACAGACCGGAGCTGTCGGATTTTACCGGGGGGGAAACCGGTGCGGAAGACAGGTGATCGGGGATGAAAGATACCGATTCAGCAGCATGAAGCTCTAAATCGGTCTCCACATGCTCTTCATGCTCCAGGGCGAGTTGGGTTTCACCTCTCTCCCGGGCTTGCGCCCTTAACTGCTCTTTGATATGCTCCAGGCGTTCCTTGGTAGCATTCAGGTGCACGGTTTCGAAATCGAAAGTGCGGCTGGTATCCGGTACCCAGAGTTTGGCCTGGCGTGAGGGACTATTGATCACAAAGATATCCCAGCCACCGTTGTAAAAAGCGCTGAAAGCAAGCCTCCCACTGGCTGAGGACCAGGAAAGGCACGGGCTGGTTTCGGTAGCGCCGACAATCCCGGTGAGCACATCGGTTACCTGGTATACGCTGTTGTCCTCGAAGTCGTGGTAAAAGATGTTGGGTATTCCCGTGCGATCAGAGATATAGGCGATCTTGCTTCCATCCGGCGACCACTGTGGAGAAATATTGTCTCCGAAATTTTTGGGCAGGACAGCGTACTCGCCGGTTTCCAGATCCAGAATAGCAATCCGGTAGTCTGAGAAAATCAGCCGGTCGAGATCAGTGCCCGGACCGTACTCCGTGGTGAAGGCGATTTTCTTGCCGTCGGGCGAATAGTCCGGGTCACGCTGGGTGTACCTGTCATCGGTCAGTTGGGTCAGTTTGCCGGTTTCGATTTCCACCTCGTAGAGATTGCTCCTTCCGCCGTCGATACCGTTGAAAACAATCTTTTTCCCATCCGGAGAAAAGTTGGGTGTGAGGATGCCGTCCAGGCCGAAGATTAACTTATGAGTCACTTTCTTTTTAAAGAAATTATACACATACACGGCATCTTCCGGCCCGCTTTTCGCCACGAAAGTGAGGTAGCGGTCATCCGGGCTCCAATCGAGGCTGGTATAAAGGAAGCGGAAGGATTCGAAGTCCGGGCTCCGCTGTCCTTCCACCAGCTTGCGGCTGTGGCGGCCGTCGATGGCGCTGGCGCTCCAGATATCGACATAACCGCTTTTGTTGGAAATATAAGCCATGGTCTCCCCTGTAGAGTTGAGCGCAGGGGTGACATTATAGTTGCTGCCGTCCTTGGAATGGTCGGTGAGACGCCGGGCGAAATTCTCCGGCTTTTCGTAGCTTACGATCTGGGGCAGGTAAGTCTTACGGATGTCCTCGTTCCACTGCGTGCTCAGCGTTTTCATATCCGTGCCCAGAGAGGACTTGAAAGCACCACCGACATTGCCGAAAAGCGAGGTTTTCTGAAGTATCTCGCCGATTTTCTTGTTGCCGTAACGTTGCGCGATGAAATACCAGAAAGAGTGGCCGAAACGGTAGGCCCGCAGGTCAGGCATATAGTTGAGCTCTTCCAGTGTCATCAGGTAGCCGCTCAGGGCTGCATCCCGCAGCCACATCTCGGTGTTCGGGCTCATTCCATTGATCGATAACTGTTCGACCATACCCTCGATAAACCAGAGCGGGGGCATAAAAGCGAACGGGTTGGATACCGGAGTGGCTTCGTTCCAAAGGATATCGATCTGGAACGCGTGGGCAAGCTCGTGGGTGAGCACGTGTTCGAAATCTTTCCAGGAACCGGTGAACGGCAAGATTACGCGTTTTTTGAGGAATTCGTTCACTCCTGCGACGCCCTCACCGATTTCCCCAGGCAGTACGTTGGTCTGGGAGAAATCAGATTGACTGGCGTAGAGTATCAGCGGTATCCGCCTTGAAGGCTTGAAATTGAGCATTTTGCTGTATCTCAGGTAGGCCCTTTCAGAGAGCCGGGCCGCGTCCAACACCATCGGCCGCTCTTTTTCGTAGAAATAAATATCGAAATGCTCGGTTTTCAGAACCTGCCATTCGAAATTTTTGTACTGGACCTTGTTTTTCCCGAACTGGGCGTAAGCCTCGGATACCGGATTAAGGAGAATGCCGACGCCCAGAATAAGCGCTGCGGTAAAATTGGAGCATGCAGCTCTTTTTAACAGAAGCAGGATTCTGAGTTTATGTGTAATTGACTCGCGCATCCTGGTAATCCTCACAGATTGAATGAAAGTTCCCGGCTTGAAAGCCTCAAGTTGAATTTATCTCCGAAACACACGTAATCGACACCAACTAATCCCCCAGAGTTTTATGCTTTAACACCGCCCAGGACGTGTAGCATTCGGCCTTGCAAATGTTAATACCTTTTTTAAGCGAAAATGTTTCCTCAGGGAGAAATTTAATTTAGGAAATCCCAACTCAATCTGCTTGCGTTGGGGGATAGGCGAAAGTATTTTAATTTATTGTAATGGTAATTTTCAGCCCGGTCAATGGAATGATCATTCCAGAGGCGTGTTTTCGCGCAGCGGGAGGGCCAGCATCATTAGATGACTAGCTATCTAGCCGCATATGGAACGATTTCACAGGCCGCGAGCGAGACTATTGATCAGGTGATGTCCCTTAAAGCCAAGATAAAGGGCAAGTGTTTCGGTCCGAGCCGCTCGCTTCAGGAAGAAGTACGCAAACTTTATGAACGTGATGTTACAGAGCGCCTGCAGTTGATCAGCCGGCTGATCGTGGATTTGGGAACTAATCGTCCTGCGCGTTTTGCCTCGGCTCTGAGCCGGCTATGGCTGAACCTGGCCGATGTCTCCGACCAGATGATCGATATTCTCTATATTCCCGGTTACCGGGGACTGCAGAAAATCGTGGTGGCCCAGCTCGACCATATCCAGCGTTCACTGGCATATTTTCAGAAAAAGGTGACGAAAAAAGAGGAGCCTACCACTTTCAATGTCAACTATCATCTGCGGGACATCGCGCGGGTGGTTTCTCCCTACCGGAGTGGTTTTGTTCCCATGGGGGATGAGCGGCTGGTGGAAATGGAATTCAGGGAAAAGCTCAATGAGGCGGTCCCGCACATGGTGGGCGATTCTGAGGCGATCTACCTGGCATTGTACCATATAGTGGACAACGCGGTGATCGCAGCCGGAGCTCAGGGAACGGTGAGTATGTATACGAAGTTCCACGACCGTTTCAAACAGCTCCAGGTGGCTGTGGCTGATACCGGGAAGGGAATCGACCGGAACGGGGTGCTGAAAAGCGCGCTGGAAGCCGAGGTATTGAACCCGAAACAGGCTGGTAAGATCCGTAAGGATATGTCAGATCACAACAACAAGATCTTTGAACTTATTTTCAAACCGCGGGTGAGCACATTCGCCTACGAGGATAAACGCCATAAGGGAATCGGGCTTACTGTTGCAATCGAAGAGATTTCCCGCCACGGCGGTAAGATCGAAATACACAGTAAACCTGGTAGAGGAACGACTTTCCAGATATATTTAAGAATAAAATAGACGTCCCGATCTAACAGACGATACCCAAACACGGGGGCAAAAAGTGAAAAGAAAAGAAATCCTGAACAGTTTAACTTTGAGATTTACTGCAGTATCGGCAGTACTGGTGCTGGTTTTTTTATCCGGTTGCACTTTTTTCAAAAGACAGTCTACCCGGCTTGAGAAGGAC
>Ga0114920_10001224_pt1 | contig 11773 bp, 10 predicted proteins | sample ChitaG_FD_88683 | JGI IMG/M metagenome (GOLD analysis project Ga0114920, IMG submission 88683) | Deep subsurface microbial communities from South Pacific Ocean to uncover new lineages of life (NeLLi) - Chile_00310 metaG | ecosystem: Environmental > Aquatic > Marine > Oceanic > Sediment ... | reverse complement strand
GATGGCTTCAACCTACTGGAGGTCAACTACATAGGCGCCAAACTGGGCAAAAACGCCCTGGCACTGGCCCTCGAAGATCTGGTGAGAGGCGGCATGCTCTCGCATGAGGAAGCACAGGATGCTGCAGGGCTCATGTTGGCGCGGAATGCGCGCCAACTCTATGGGCTGGATTGACTTCAGTTGTTGTGGGGCTAGATTCGTTTGCCGCCTGGGGGCTCCTAGAGTGTTGTCGGGATAGTTGGAGGACGGAATCACCTGCTAGAGGCGCACCCCAACTGGGCCGGTCCAGGACTGTAGCTCTTGGGATACTCATCCTGATGGTTCCTAAAGGCGTATCAACTCGCGAGGGAGTGTAGTCAAGCTCGCGTAGCCATCCTCGGTCACCAAGATGTCATCCTCGATGCGCACGCCGCCCCGGCCGGGCAGGTAGATGCCAGGCTCCACGGTAAGGGTCATACCGGGCTCCAAGATCAGTTCGTTCCCCTCGACTATGTAGGGCGGCTCGTGGATCTCCAATCCCAGACCGTGGCCGGTGCGGTGGATGAAGTATTCCCCATACCCGGCCTCCTCGATCACGCCCCGGGCCGCCGCGTCAACATCCTCGGCTTTGATGCCTGGCTTGATGGAATTATGAAGAATCATAATCCTGCGGCCTTGACATCTGAGACGAACTGTGGTATTATATAGGTTAATGCAATTTCCCAAGCATCCATACCGTCGGAATCCCCGAGAATTCTAGGTTCGATACTATCTCTTGACAATAGAGAGATCTGTGACGAGGATGAGTTCGGCCAAAGAAGTCGGAATCGGACCCCGAATACGTGAAGCCAGGAAATCAATGGGTCTGCGCCAAACTGACCTGTCTGATATGACCGGCAAGTCCTCACCCCTACTATTCCCACGCTGCGCACCATCAGCCAGGCACTCAAGCGACCTCTGGAGTACTTCTTGCAGGAAGACGAGGGTCGGCCACGCTCGATGGGCATGGTGATCCACGGAACCTCTATCGGTGGTCAGGCCGCAGCGAAGTTTGCGCAACTTGTAGAAGGCAAGACCCACGGCGAGGTCAGGCTCCGCATCTATCAGCACGCGGCACTGGGGACCGCTTGGGAGCAACTCAAAGGCCTCGCAGAAGGTGCAATCCATCTGTACATTGACGAGCCACTGAGTTTTGAGGTCTACGCAGAGCTCTGCGGTCCGGTGTTCCTGCCTTGTTTCTTTCGCAATCGAGAGCACTACCATCGGTTTCTTCGCAGCAGCATCTTTGAGGAACACATCTGCCAGAAGCTCCTGGACAACGGCATCAGGCTCTTGAATCCGGCTTCCAACTGGGAGTGCGGTTCTTTTGAACTGCTCTTTTCCACCGAGCCGATTTTCTCACCCGGTGACCTTGTGGGCCGGAGGATGCGCTCCTACGCATCGGAGGCAGCCATCGCCTTGCGGAAGGCCCTCGGAGCTGAACCAGTGGTGGTTGAATGGGAGCGCATCTATGAAGCTTTCGAAGGGGGCCTCATTGACACGGTCCTGGTGCCCGCTGCCTACTTTGACTCTGTGGGTATGCACAAGCTGGCCAAACATGCGACACTCCTCAGGTATGGTTACACGCTGAACCTGATGGTGGCCGCCAGCGACCGCGCATGCCGTAAGCTGTCGCCAAGCATTCAACGGGCGCTGACCGAAGCCATGGAAGAGACTGGCGCATACTGCACTCAATTGGCCGCCCAACAGGCGCTGATTGACCTCGAGAATCTGTCGGAAAAGCACGGAGTACCCGTTGTCCATCCATCTCAAGGAGCCTGGCGCGATAGCTTCACCACGGCCATTCGCCAGATATGCGACGGAGGACTGCTTGCCCGCGAGTTGTACGAGGAGTTGCAGAGACTATAGCCGTGCTTGATCTCCAAGACGGTAGACCTTGGAGAAAGGAGGTGCCTATGAAACGTTCACGGAGGGTAGACCGCTGTAGCATCGGATGGAGTTTGCCCTCACAACTGTCTGACTTGGCCGAGACACTTCTGTTTGCGCTTCAGATGACTGTAAGAGAAGGAGGAAAGAATGTCAAGCAAACTATCTCTTACGTTGGTTATGACCTTCGTAATGGTTCTCGCCCTGGTTGTCGGGGGCTGTGCCACACCAGCGCCGCCGCCGGCTGAGCCGACTGCCCCGCCGCCAGAGGAAGCGGAGCCGATTATCATCGGCGGGGTGTTCAACCAGACCGGCTGGATGGCAACCTACGATGACCCGCCGCGCCACGGAGCGCGCGCCGCGGTGACGAAGCTGAATGATGCAGGCGGTATCCTGGGGCGACCGGTCGAGTTAGTCGAGATCGATGGCAAGACAGATCCCGCGGTCGTGGCCAACGCTGCAATCCAGTTGTTGGAGCAAGGCGCGCATTTCATCATGGCTCCATGTGATTTCGACATCGGTGCGCCTGCCTGCATTGAGGCCCAGAAGCAGGGCGTGGCTTGTATGTCCACCTGTGCTTCTTCACCTCTCTTCAACGAGACAGTCATCGGCGACCTGGCCTTCACCTTCTCCGAGGGTAGCCATGGCATAGGGGCGGTCACCGCGCAGATGGCCTGGGAGTTCGGTTGGAGAAAAGCCTACGTAATCACCGATCTAGGATGGGAGTACACGCGTTCACTCGGTGATGGCTTCAAGTGGTCATGGGAGAAACTGGGTGGGGAGATCGTCGGCGAGGATACCTACCAGCCCGGTGACGAGGACTTCTCTGCCCAGATAGCTCGCGTGAAGGCGCTGGACGAGCCGCCCGATGTGATCATGGATGCCTGCGTGATGCCAGAGGGACCCACCCTGATCCGGCAATTCCGGTTAGCGGGAATCGACACGCCCATCATCGCCGATGACGGCATAGATGATCCCGAGATCATCCCGGCGATCGGACCGGAGAACGTCTCCAACATCTGGTATACTACCCACGCTTGGTACACGGAGGATGCCGGTCCCGGCTATGCTGAGTACATCAAGTACCACGAGGAGGAGTGGGGCTTCCCGCCAAATACTGGTCTGGCTGCGACGGGCTGGGACGTGGTCATGTTGTTTGCCCTAGCGGCGGAGCGGGCAGGGACGACTGAGGGGAGTGCGGTCGCCCGGGAATATGAGCAGATGACCAAGGAGCCGTGTCTGGGCGGTTACGTTACCTGGACGGCCGACAATCACGTGCCCGAGAAGCCCATGGTCGCCATTAAGGTCGAGGGCGAGGAGTTCACGTTCTTAGGGTGGATCGAGCCTCCCTTCATGCCGCCTCGGGACATGTTTACCAAGTAGCTGCACGTGATCCTCGTGGGGTGCGAGGGCATCCCACGAGGATCGCCTCTTGACATCGACCGAGACCCTGGTGTGGGCTTGCTGCACGCGCCAGGCGATTTTTTTGAATGAGGCCGGGCGAGCTTCACCTCGACGGAAAGGTGATGGGGCTGAGTGGCGAGGGAGTTGTAGGTATGATGTCCTCTACAGAAGGCAATTGTGATGTAAGCAAGCTCATCGTCCAGAGAGTCACGAAAGACTTCGCTGGGCTTCGGGCGTTGTATGAGGTTAGCCTTGAAGTCAGACAGGGGGAAGTCCTAGGCCTCATAGGACCCAATGGGTCAGGCAAGACAACGCTGCTCAATGTGATCAGCGGTCTGTTGCCGGTGTCTGGAGGCCATGTCTTAGTGGACGAGATTGATATCACCGGGTGGGCGCCCCATCGCATCGCCCGCAAGCGTATTGGACGAACCTTTCAGACGGTACACCTCTTTGGCGCCCTCACCGTTCTTGAGAACATCGAGGTCGCTGCGGTGGGCGTCGGAATGTCACGCAGACGAGCGGGGGAGCGGGCTCAGTCGCTCCTTAAGGAGTTTGATATGGAGAGAACGGCAGCCCTACCGGCCGGCACCCTTGCTTTCGGACAGCAGCGGCGGGTAGAGGTTGCGAGGGCTCTGGCAATGCAGCCTCGCTTCATGCTGCTGGACGAGCCTGCGGCGGGGTTGAACGAGCGTGAATGCGACGAGATGCTGGGGTTGCTGGCTTCCGTACGGGAGAAGATTGGATGCGGAGTATTGGTCGTTGACCACGACATGCGACTCATCATGCGTCTGTGCGATCGTATCCACGTGCTTAACTATGGCCGGACGATCGCTGAAGGGACATGCGAGGAGGTTAGTCAGAACCCTGAGGTGATCGAGGCCTATTTGGGATCTGCCGAGGAGGAGGGTGAAGTTGTTAGTGCTTGAGGACGTGAACGCGAGCTATGGCTCGGTTGTAGCGCTGTGGGGCGTTTCAATCAGGGTTGGGGAGGGCGAGATGGTGGGGCTCATCGGTGCGAATGGGGCTGGGAAGACGACTGTGCTTTCCACCATCGCCGGCGTCCTTAGACCCGCACGGGGCACCATCACCTTCGGGGGTGAGTCTATCGTCGGCGAGTCGCCAGAGAACATCGTGCGCAAAGGCATCGCCCTGGTACCGGAAGGGCGACGGATCTTCCCGGGTCTGACCGTGGAGGAGAATCTGCGCCTGGGCGCAGCTACCCGTTCCGATCGGCTCGGTATCCAGCAGGGCATAGATGAAATGTACCAGCGTTTCCCTATCCTCGGTGAGCGACTTCATTCATCGGCCGGGACGCTGTCCGGCGGTGAGCAGCAGCAGTTGGCTATCGCCCGGGCGCTCATGTGCCGCCCGAAGCTCCTGATGTTGGACGAACCATCTCTTGGCCTCGCCCCTAAGTTGGTAGGAGACGTCTTCGACCTGGTGGCGGAGCTACGAGATACGGGCGTGACTATTCTGCTTGTCGAGCAGAACGTGGCCAAGACGCTGCGGATCGTTGACCGCGCGTATCTAATGAGGACAGGCCGGATTGTAGCCGAAGGGCCGGCATACGAACTGCGGGAAGCCGTGGATATCAAGAGTGCCTACCTGGGAGCAGAGTAGTGGGGTAAGAAAGGGGGTGTGGTTGTGGAGTGGGCAGACTTCGCTGAGCTCCTTATCGCCGCCGTGAGCCTGGGGAGCATCTATGCACTGATGGCTCTCGGCCTGGTGCTCGTGTTTGGGATATTGCGGCTCATCAACTTTGCCTACGGGGAGTTCATCATGATCGGCGGCTACGCTATGTGGTGGCTCCAAAGGCTGGAGTTCGGAATACCATGGGGCTTCGTAGCATTATTCGCGGTCGTGGTTGCTATCGTTACCGCCTTGGCTTTGGAGCGTGTAGCCTTCCGGCAGGTCCGGGCAAGCCACGGTCCCCCCATCAACCTCCTACTCACCTCTTTTGCTTGCAGCGCAGTTCTTCAGAGCTTGGTCATGGTTCTAATCTCCCCTCGATCCAAGGGCATACTGTACCCTCCCCTCGTGAGTGCTGATCTCACTCTGGGCCCGCTTCGGATCGCGGCTTTCGACATCATGGCTATCATAGTTGGCGGCATATCACTCGTCGGGCTGACCATCCTCCTCCGGAAGACCTTCCTCGGCATTTGCCTTCGGGCTGCCGCCGATGACTTCACCATGACTCGCCTACTGGGTGTCCAGGCTGATAGGGTGATAGCTGCTGCCTTTGCCATAAGTGGCGCCTTGGCTGGCATCTCCTCGGTGCTCTACTTCGCTCGGATCGGCCTAGTGAGACCTGATACAGGGTTGGGGCCAGTTATCATCGCCTTCTTTGCAACGGTCGTGGGGGGGATAGAGAGCCTCGCTGGGGCGGTGGTTGGGGGATTCCTCTTGGGGTTCCTCACCATTGGATTGCAGGTAGTCCTGCCAACATCCCTGCTTGCGTACCGCGATGCTTTTACTTTTCTGATTGTGATCATCGTTCTGATCTTCCGGCCCCAGGGACTGGTGCCCGGGCGTCACATTCGGGAGGTTCGATGAATTCAAGAGTTGCTCAACTGCTGGGAAGGCTACCCTGGGCGGGGAATGCGCTGATGCTCATTGTGCCGCTCTTGGCAGTCGCTGTAGCGATCGATCTCTATGATGATCTGCTCCTGGAACGGATCCTCATCGGCATGTTCATCAATTTGGTGCTTGTAGTAGGACTTCAGTTGTTCAGCGGCAACTCCGGCTTGCTATCCTTTGGACACATCAGCTTCATGGCGATAGGCGCTTACGCCTCCGTGCTGCTAATCATGTCCCCGGAAAAGAAGGTTTATACGTTGCCCTATCTGACGGGTCCCCTGTCTCAAATCGAGATGCCCTTCATCGCTGGCATTCTGCTAGCGGCCGTGTTCACAGCCGTGATTGCGGCCTTTATCGGCTGGCCGCTCATGCGCCTGTCCGGCTCCGCGGCCACGATGTCGACCTTCGCTTTGCTTATTATCACGCACGTCATTCTCATCAACGCAGCGACGTATACGCGCGGGACTCGTACGATGTACGGCCTCGAGAACTACACCACGCTTTGGATGAGTGCCTTTTGGGCCGTCCTCATCATCATCACTGGTTTCGTATTCAAGGAATCGAGAGTGGGGTTGATGCTTCGGGCTTCTCGTGAGCAGGGGGAAGCCGCCTCTGTGATGGGTGTGAACATAGTCGTCGTGCGTTGGGTGGCCTGGGTCGTCAGTGCCTTCATCTGTGCATTGGGTGGGGCTTTGTGGGCACACTTCATGACGGCCATCTCGCCTTACACTATGTATATGCATACGACCTTCCTGACGGTGGCGATGTTCATCGTGGGCGGCACTGGTAGCGTTTCTGGGGCGGTAGTAGGCACCATTGCGATTACCGGGCTCTTCGAAGCACTACGCGCCATGGAGATCCGGATCTCCGCGTTCAGAATAGCGGGGCAGACAGCTGCTGGCTTTACCGAGGTCTGGCTCGGCGTAGCCATGATCTTGCTCGTGGTGCTGAGACCGATGGGACTCACGATGGGGCAGGAGATCCGCTTACCGGCCCGGTTGAGAGGAAGGCTTGAGGCGAGAACTCCCAAGTCAGAGGGATAGGGAAGGAGAGTGAGCGTCATGGCAGAGTCCACAATCGAGGAGTTCTATGATTCCGACAACAAGCTCATCTCGGACGCCCTCAAGCTGCGTTTCTATCCCTTCGCTGCTGAAAGCGGCGAGGGGTGCCGGCTGCGTGATGTCGAGGGTAAGGAGTATCTTGACTTCACGGCGGGGTGGGCTCTGGCCAATACGGGCTATAGCCATCCCCATATTAAGCAGGCGGTGATTGAGCAACTCAACCGCACGACCTTTGCCAGTCTCATTTCCGGCATGCACGAGCCAGCCCTGCGACTTGCTGAGAAGCTGATTGAGCTTGTACCCGGTGACTTTCGCAAGAAAGTCTGGTTTGGCTTGTGTGGTTCTGACGCGAGCGAAACCGTAGGACGGCTGCTTCCCCTGGCAACCGGCAAACGCCGCATGGTCTCCTTCATCGGTGCCTATCATGGTTCAACGGCCGCCTCGATGGCCATGTCTGCACATACCGCCCAGACACAGTTCATCGGAGGCGGTCATGTGGTGAAGGTGCCGTATGCCAATCCATACCGCTGCCCCTTCGGCGATGACGTCGGCGACAGTGCCGAAGTGGCCATTCGCTTCCTCGAAGACTACATCTTCAAGACGATATGTCCACCCGACGACGTGGCTGCGGTCATCGTCGAGGCCGTGCAAAGTGATGGTGGTGATGTCGTGCCTCCCCGCAACTTCCTGCCGATGCTGGAGGATGTGTGCCGCCGTCACGACATCTACTTGGTCGTGGACGACGTGAAGATCGGCATGGGGCGCACAGGCGAGATGTTCTCCTTCCAACACAGCAACGTTACTCCCGACGCTGTGATTCTCGGCAAGTCGCTGGGCGGTGGTCTGCCTTTGAGTGCTGTGGTCGCCCGGCAGGAGATTCTCGACGTAGGCCCCGCTCTGGCGCTCTTCACGGCCAGTGGGAATGCTCTGAGTTGTACAGCGGCGCTGGCCACCATTGAGGCCATCGAACAGGACGGGCTGGTGGAAAACGCACGCCAGGTAGGCGCCTATCTGCACGATAAGCTGCGCGCCCTGCAGGACAAACACCGGCTCGTCGGCGACGTGCGGGGCCTGGGTATGATCCAAGGGGTGGAACTGGTCAAGGACCGCCACACCAAAGAGCCCGCTTCCACCGAAGCCGCCAAGGTCGTCTACAGGGCCTTCGAACTGGGCCTGCTGCTCTTTTACGTTGGCATGTTCTCAAACGTGCTGGAGATCACGCCTCCTCTCATTTTGACGGAGGCCGAGGCCGACGAAGGCGTTGCCATTCTGGATCAGGCTTTGTCGGACGTCGAAGCAGGCAAGGTGAGCGATGAAGCAATCGCCCGCTATGCCGGATGGTAGCCGCCATGTCGCAGCCAATTGTGCGCTTTTTGGAAAAGAAGCTTAACGCCTATGTGGATGATCTCCGAACCTTGGTGAGCATTGATTCGGGAAGCCTGGACAAGGCTGGGGTCGATGCCGTCAACGACTGGCTTCAGGAGCGCCTGACAAAGCTGGGCTTCATCGTCGAACGGCATCCCCAGGCCGAATTCGGCGATGATCTCTCGGCCACGCTGCACGGCAGGGGTCGCGATCGGATCCTCTTGCTGGGCCACGCCGATACGGTCTTTCCCACCGGGACGGCGGCGCAACGTCCGATGACGATCCAAGGCGACAGGATCCTTGGTCCCGGCACTTGCGACATGAAAGCGGGTCTGCTCGCCGGGCTCTATGCAGTTGAGGCGCTGCAGGAGGTCGGCTTCCACGACTACGAAACTATCGCTTATCTGTGTGTCTCCGACGAAGAGTGTAGCCAGCGCAGTTCCATCCCCTTGGTCCGCTCAGAGAGTCGCAAAGCCGATGCCGTTCTCACCCTAGAGGCCGCTCGTGACAACGGCGACATCGTCACCGCCCGCAAAGCCATGCGCTGGTACACGGTGGAAGCCCTCGGTCACAGCGCTCATGCCGGCGTGGAGCCCGAAAGGGGACGGAGCGCGATTCTGGCGCTAGCTCATCACATTCTGGCGCTCGACACGCTTAACGGCCTACGACCCGGCGCCACCCTCAACACAGGCCGTGTCGAAGGAGGCTCAGGGCCTAATGTCGTACCCGATTACGCCAAGATTCGGCTAGACCTGCGGGCCTTCACAGACGATGACATCCAAGCCCTCGACGATGCCGTACACGCCCAACTCAATAAACCTACGGTGCCTGGCGTGAAGGTCGTCATCACATTGGAGCAAGGCTCCGTCGTTCCGGCGATGAAGCGGACGCCCGCCATAGCGGAACTGGAGAAGCTAGCACAGAAAGCTGCGCGGGAGCTGGGTTTTGAGGTTAAGGGTGCCAGCACAGGAGGCGGCTCTGATGCCAACTATGCGGCAGCCCAAGGTGCACCCGTCCTGGATGGTCTCGGTCCCGTAGGCGGGCTGGATCACGGTCCGGACGAATACATCGAGCTGAGCAGCATTGTTCCTCGCACGGCATTGCTGGCCAAGTTGATCGTGGCCATCCTACGAAGAGGAAAGGAGCGATAATGATGGACGCACAAGAGGTCTTAGCACGTCTCGAGAGCGATGGTATCGAACATCTGTGGGTGATCTTCCACGATTACAGCGGTAGATCGTGCACCAAGACGGTCCCCAAGGAGCGATTTGCAGGTATCTTTGAAAAAGGAGTGGTTTTCGCCCGTGCTGACTTGGATTTCAACCTCGAAGACCACATGGCACCCGGCTCGATCTTCACGGCCGAAACGGGTGACTTCCTTGCCATTCCGGATCCGAACAGCTATGCGGCGATCCCGTACCGTGAGAAGGCGGCGCGGATGCATGCGTTCATGCGAGCCGACGATGGTTCAGCTTGGCAGGCGTGCCCACGTACTCAGTTGCAGCGCATGGTGGAAGCCTATGCTGTGGACGGGTTGAGTGCGCGGGTGGCACTTGAGTCCGAGTTCATCCTCTTTGAGCCGGTGGGCGACGGCGAGTATCGTCCAGCCGATACCGATGGCATGTTCACAGTGGCCGGACTGGACCGACACTACTCGCTGTGGCAGCTTGTCATTGACAGCCTGCGGGACATGGGAGTCTTTGTGGAGCAACTGGGTAAAGAGTACGGCCCGGGCCAATATGAGGCTACGACCCGATACGATGAGCCGGTGAAAGCAGTTGATGACTATCTCACCTTCAAGGAGGTGGTGCGAGCACTGGCGCGGGAAGCTGGGTGGGTGGCCAGCTTCATGCCCAAGGCCTATGCGGACCTAGCAGGCTGCGGCCTGCACCTGCATCTGAGCGTGTGGGACGCGGAAGGCAAGCGCGAATTGAGCATGGGTGAGACAGACGAGGATCCCCTGTCAGCGCTGGGACGCCACTTCCTCGGTGGACTCCTCAGTCACGGGGCGGCACTGACAGGCGCAGGGGCGCCGCTGGTGAATTCGTACAAGCGACTTCTCCCTGGCTCATGGGCTCCGGCGCACATCTGCTGGGGTGTGGGCAATCGAGCGGCGCTGGTGCGCATACCGAGCATGTGGCGTCGGCGGCACATGGAGTTCCGCTCAGGCGATTGCGCTTGCAATCCCTTCATTTTCTTGACGGCGGTGATGGCTGCTGGCCTGGACGGCATCCGACATGAGATCGACCCGCCACCGGCTGTCGAAGACGATGTTGGCATGATCACGACGGAAGAAGAGGCCGCCGCCCGTGGCATAGAGTTTCTCCCACGCACACTGCCGGAGGCTCTGGCTGCCCTCGAGTCGGACGAGGTTGTGGCGGAGGCCTTGGGACCGGTCGTTCTCTCCGAGTTTCTCAAGGTTAAGCGTTCCGAATTGGCAGATTACGATCTGCACGTCCATCGATGGGAACGAAAGATGTATCTGGAGACCATCTAATGATTGACACATCGGCATTGCCGGTGGTTGATGTACATTGCCATCCCTTCGTGAAGCGGGGCGAACTGACGCCTGAGCGGTTCACCGATCTGGTGTCATTTCCTGGTGGGTCGGTAGACTATATGGCCGAAGGTGGCGTAGCTCTAGATAGCGACTTGATTGACGAGATACAAAGTGTAAGGCGGGATGCCGTTTACTTTCGTTACCTGGTGCATCAACTCGCCGAGTTCCTCGGCTGCAAGCCTGACCTGGACTCGGTCGTCGAGGCACGGAACAGAGCAATACAGGACTACGCAGGCTACGTCAAGCGGCTCTTCGACACTTGTAACCTTACTACGTTGGTGACCGACTTTGGGTACCCAAAGCCCCCTGTGCCCAGAGCGCAATTCACTGACGACATGCCGGTGGAGGTCGTACCCATCTATCGTATTGAGCCGCTCATCGCCGAGTTGCTCAAAGAAGATATCGAGTGGGGTGAGTTTCGGCAACGTTACGATGATGCGCTTGCGCAGGCCATCGAGGATGAAAGGTACCGCGGCCTGAAATCGATTATTGCATACCGCACCGGGCTGCACATCTCACCGCTTAGCCGCACTCCGGATCAGGGCGTGCAAGCGCTGGATGCCATCCAGCGAGGCATTGGTGGTCAGGCGATGAAGAAGCTGCGGGATCATCTTCTTTGTCGGGCGTTGGAGCTGTGCATTGAGTATGATGTGCCCATGCAGATCCACACCGGCATAGGTGACTATGAAGTAAACCTCACCTTGTGCCGTCCATCTCTGCTCATGGATCTGCTACGCTTCCCGACCTTCCGAGCATGCAGAGTTCTACTGGTTCACAGCGGGTATCCCTACAGCGCGGAAGCGGGCTACATGGCAAACGTGCTGCCAAGAGTGTACTGCGATGTCTCCGAAGGCATCCCGTTCGCTGCGGGCGCCGGCCACCGCATCTTTGGGCAGGTACT
>Ga0114920_10001222_pt1 | contig 11775 bp, 8 predicted proteins | sample ChitaG_FD_88683 | JGI IMG/M metagenome (GOLD analysis project Ga0114920, IMG submission 88683) | Deep subsurface microbial communities from South Pacific Ocean to uncover new lineages of life (NeLLi) - Chile_00310 metaG | ecosystem: Environmental > Aquatic > Marine > Oceanic > Sediment ... | reverse complement strand
GCTACAGGACAATATGGACATGTTGGTGTAACGAATACTTTGATATTCATTGGTCGATTTATTTTCGCAATTTTCTCTAGGTTCTCTTTCTTCAAGGATACTTTCCCATTTGATATATCTAGTATACCTTCCACTATTGTACCGAATTCATAACCTGAAGGTATTCCAGTAAACAGTACTTTTCCTTTAGCTTCTCCTTCAATAAAAGTAGAAGGGTAATATTTTACACTGTATTCCTCAATTTCTGGAGGATTATCTTCCTTTAAGAATTCAATAATTTCAATTTTATCTTTAGGAGCTAATTCTTTTAACATTTCAAGAATAGCTTTTGTGTCATGACAAGTCAAACACTTTTCTTTATCTATAAACAGTTTAATTGTTACTGTTTTTTCCATGTGTTGAAAAATTTCTCGCACTTGTCTCTGAACATTCTCGTCTACATTAACACTCATCATATTTCACCTATGTGCAGATACTATACACATTTGGATTTTCTTTAATTTAAATGTTGTGCACTCACAAAAAAGAGAAAAAGAAAGAATTATCCAGTTCGCTTGATTATATGATAACCAAACTCGGTTTTAACGGTTCCTGAAATTTCACCTTTAGCTAAGGAGAAAGCTGCTTTCTCGAATTCTTTTACCATTTTTCCCCTTGTAAAGAAGCCTAAACTTCCACCCCTTTTACCTGAAGGACACAAGGAATATTTCTTTGCCAATTCTGCAAATTCTGTTCCTTTTTCTATTTCTTTCAGAATATTATCTGCTTCCGATTTTTTTTTCACCAGTATGTGACTTGCTTTAACTTTTGACATTTCTTTTCACTTCCATTTCCTTTATTCTAGAATTATTCTAGCATCTATTGTTATAAGCCCTTTTTCTGTTGCAACAACAGGATTAAGGTCCATTTCTTTTATTATTGGATTTTCTTCAACTAGTTTTGAGATTTTTAGCATTAGGCTGATTAATTCGTCCTTCTTTACAGGAGGAAAACCTCTAAAACCTTCAAAGAGTTTTTTCCCTTTTATTTCATTTATCATTTCTTTTACATCTTCTTTTGTTATAGGTATCAATCTAAATGTTACATCTTTGTAAAGCTCAGTAAATATTCCCCCGATTCCGAGTGCTATCATTTTTCCAAATTGACTGTCAGTCATACTTCCTATAAGTACTTCTACCCCTTCCACCATTTCTTCAATGCTGACTCCGTCAACTTTTGCAGTTGGATAGTGTTTCTTGATACTAACCATCATATCTTCATAAGATTTCTTGAGTTCTCCATCAGATTTAATTCCTACCTTTACCCCACCAGCATCAGATTTGTGAATTACATCTTCTGAAACAATTTTCAATGCGATAGGATACCCCACTTCTCTCGCTTTTTCTATGCTTTCTTCAGCATTTGTTGCTAGAGCCATTTTATTTAACTGTAAACCTGCCAAATCAATTATTTTGCGAGATTCTTCATATGTTAGAACTTCTCTTCCTTGTTTTTTTATTTTTTCTAGCATTTTTTTTATCTCAGCGCTCATTGCTCTCATTCTCACAATTTTTCTATGTTAATTTTACTACATCAGATCCATTTCATATTTTTCCATTTGTGGGAATAGTTCAACACCAGTTCGTTCTTTAACCAAATCAATGATATGTTGATAAAGTTTCTTATAATCAAATTCCTTTGTGCTGTTTTTTCCAGGAATTACAAGATTATGTTTCTCACCAACTTCTATTGCTTTTTCATAACCTGCAGCTGCATGACGTAACACTGCACTTAAAGGATCCCAAGTAAGAACCCGGAAGAGTTTTTCTTGAGAAATATGTGTTCCATCAGCAAGTATAACTTGCCCAGAATGGAGACTGTAACCTACTCCTACCCCTCCACCTCCATGATAGCTTACCCATGTTGCACCAGAGAGAGCATTCCCTAGAAGATTAATCACTGGATAGTCACCTATTGCATCACTCCCATCTTTCATTCCCTCTGTTTCCCTATTAGGAGATGCAACAGATCCACCATCTAGATGATCTCTTCCGATTACAACAGGAGCTTTGAGTATACCATCCGTCACTAGTTTATTCATTAGCATACCGAAAGCTGCACGACCAATGAAACCTGCCCAAAATACTCTTGCAGGAAGACCTTTCTCAAACGGTATAAACTTATCAGCCAACTCCAACCAATTAACAAGTTGTTCATCATCATTGAATAATTTCTTCGCATATTGGTCTGTAACCCTTATATCTGAGGGATCATTACTTAATGCCATCCATCGGAACGGTCCCTTTCCTTCACAGAATAATGGTCTAACATATTCCAAAACAAATCCTGAATAGTTGAAAGCATCCTTTACTCCAAGTTCATATGCTTGTTGTCTAATGTTATTGCCATAATCAAATGTCTCTGCGCCTTTTTTGTGAAGTTCTGTCATAAGACTAACATGTTTAACTACTGTTTTTCTAGATTTTTCTAGATACTGTTCAGGGCTTTCAGTTCTTAGGATATCAGCTTCATCATAAGTCAAACCTGCAGGATAATAACCATTGAGAAGATCATGTGCGGAGGTTTGGTCTGTAAGAACATGAGGAGTGATATTTTTTTCAATAAGATAGCTTAGAAGCTCAACAGCATTACAAAGTACCCCAATAGAAATGATTTCATCTTTTTCTGCTGCTTCTTTTGCAATTTTTACAGCTTCTTCTATTGAATCTGTTTTAAAATCCAAGTATGGTACTCCTTGATCTCTACCTGTATTGTACATACGATCAATAAGAATGGGGTTAACTTCAGCTATTAAACCAATTTTCCCACACATTTTAATTGATAAAGGTTGGGCTCCGCTCATCAATCCCAACCCAGCACTAACAATTAGTTTCTTTTCAAAATTCGAAAGCTTTTGATAAGCAGGTTTTCCTTCCGCTGTTTTGATTGCTGCAGCGATCGTTTCATAAGTTCCTTGAATAATCCCTTGCAGACCTATAAAAATGAAAGAACCAGCAGTCATTTGTCCATAAACTGACAAACCAGCAGCAACAAATTCTTCAAAATTTGGAGACCAATGTGGTACAATAACACTATTAGTTATTACACACCGAGGAGCCCACCGAGTTGTCTGCATTTTACCATAAGGAACACCTGATTGCAAGAAAAGGGTTTCATTTGGCTCAAGAGTTTTTAGAAGGTCAATTGTTTCAAAAAAGGATTTCCAATCTCTTGCTACTTTTCCAGAACCACCATAAATGTATAGAGTTTTCCAATCTCTACCATTATGAAGATTTGAAATCATTGACCTAATGATAGCTTCAGTCTCCCAACCTGCTTTGGTTGAGGGTTTTAAAGCTTCATCACCTTTCGGAAGAGCTGGAATATTTTCTGGTATGTTATCCATTCTTAATCTTTCTTCCTCTATTAAGCGACATTTACCATCCATAATCTCTTCCATTTTATTACGATAATCCATAAAATCGCCTGTTTTTAACTTCTAATCTAAACAGAAATTAAGTTGTCAAAAAGTTTGCTCTTGGAAAGATTTCTAATACCTAGATTAGGAAAAACAATAATTTGTAGCTGTAAAAAGATTAAAAGATATTACTTCAATTCTGTTTTCAGTGGAAAAAAAGGCTAAAGTCGAAGTCAAAGAATTAATACGAGTTTTGCGCAGTTTTAAATAATTTTCAAGGGAAACTCTAAAACACATGGGTTTGTCACAAGATATATAAAGATTAGAAAAAAATACAAGTTCATGAAAGTAGTTATTATAGGACACGGTTCTTCTGGATGGACTACAGCAACAACTCTTCGAGCATGGGACAGAAAATGCGATATCACTGTTATTGACCCTAAACACTATGATGCTTATCATCCTTGTGCAATGCCATATGCTATTGGTGGTTTGCTTGAGGATGAAACTCCGCTCAAAGAATCTATGAATTATGAAAGGATGAATATTACCTTTTTACGTCGTCACAAAGCAATGAAAATCGATCGTGAAAACAAGAAGGTTTCAGCTAAAAATCTTGAGAATGAAGAATTACTTGAAGTTGAATATGATAAACTAGTTATCTGTACTGGTTCAATAGCCAAATATCCACCTATACCTGGAGCTGATGGTAAGAGCATTTATGCTCTCAAATGGATAGAAGATTCAGAAATAATTCGTAAAGCTGCTGCTACGGCTTCCAAAGTTGTCGTATTAGGTGCATCAGCTATTGGACTTGAAGTCGCTACTGAACTTGCTCATAGAGGTATTGAGACGGTTGTATTGGCTCGTTCACGAATTATGCGTCTTCTAATTGATCCTGATTATGCTGCTGAAACTGTTAAACTTCTTGAAGAAAAACTACCAAAACTCAGAATTATCTCTGGTATTGGCATACAAGAAGTTGTTCTTGATGAAAATGGTAATGCAAAAAAAGTTACTACTGATCAAGGAGATTTTGAATGTGACTTTGTTGTTGCTGCCACAGGAATCAGAGCAGAAGTAACTTTAGCTCAAGAAGCAGGCATAAAGATTGGTGAAACAGGAGCTATTTCAACTGATGAAGAGCTTTATACTTCTGATCCGGATATTCTAGCTGTAGGTGATTGTGCAGAGACAACACATCTTGTTTCCAATCAGAAGGTACACTCTGCTTTAGCAACTTGTTGTGTTAGAATGGCAAGAGTAGCTGCTATGACTCTAGGTAAACCTGGAATAGCGAAGTTCCCTGGGACATTGAACAACTTTATCGTACCATATATTGACCTTCGAGTTGGTTCTGTAGGACTTATCAAGAAAGCAGCAGAAGATGCAGGATTTGATGTGTTAAGTGTGAAAATAAAAACACACGGTAAACCTACATACATGCCAGATGCTAAAGAACTCTACTTCAAGATTCTTGTAGAAAAAGAAACAGGAGTGTTACTTGGTGCTCAAGCTATTGGACCTGATTCAATTTCGGATAATCTGAATATTGTTGCTATTGCTCTGCAGAAAAAGATGACCTTCCAAGAACTATTAGAAGCAGATCTTTGTTATGCACCAGCAGTGAATGAAACGATTTATCCTGTCACTATGGCCTTAGAAATGGTTTCAAGAAGATTATTACGAAAATAATTACAAATAATACAATCATAAGGTTGTTTTTTCTCTTTTTTTAGTTATCTTTTAGCGAAATACAAATAGAAAACTTTTCAAGCTTCTTCTTTACTTTTCGTTAAATATTTTTTATCTAAAGTGTAGAATAATGTTTATTACTCATTTTTCTCAGTGGATTATTATGAGTGAAAATATAAAACCTCCAGTTGCAAAAAGAGAGGAAAAAATCACAAAAATTCACGGAATAGAATTAAAAGATGATTATTTCTGGTTGCGTTATAAAGAAAATCAAGAAGTAATAGATTACTTGAAAGCTGAAAACGATTATACAAAAGAAAATACCAAGCATTTGGACGCGTTTACTGATAAGTTATTCAATGAAATGAAAAATCGTATTAAGGAAGATGATGAGACAGTTCCTTACAAATTCAAGGATTATTACTACTATTCACGAACTGAAAAGGGTAAGGAATATAGCATACATTGTAGAAAATACGAAAACTTAGATAATAAAGAAGAAATTCTACTTGATTTAAATGAAATGGCTGAAGGACATGAATATTATAAATTGTATACCTCTAAGATAAGTCCTAATCAGAATATACTAGCATACTCAATTGATGATACTGGTTATGAGAAATTAGTTATCTACTTTAAGGATTTGAAAACAGGAGAAATCTTTGCTGAAAAACTTGAAAATGTTGGTTGGAATTTTGAATGGACAGACGATAAAACGCTCTATTATACAATTAGAGATAAAGCACAACGACCATATGCATTAAAACGACACGTGTTGGGTACTAATCCTTCAGAAGATGCCCTAATCTTTAATGAGAAGGATGTTAAGCGGAATGTTTCTATAAGTAAAACTAAAGATCAGAAATTCTTACTATTGAGTTCCAATTCAAAATTAAGTAATGAATATCATTTTCTTGACCTTAAAGACCCTCTTGGAAAATTTGTAGTTTTTCTACCAAGGGAAGAAAAACACGAATATATTATAAATCATAAAGATGGTTATTTCTATATTATCACAAACAAAGATGAGTCACCAAATTTCAAACTCATGCGTACTTCTATTGATAAACTTAGTAAGGAAAATTGGGAAGAAATAATTGCTCACAACAAAGATGTAAAAATCGATTGGATTGAGACTTTTGAAGACTTTTCTGTAATTTCAAAAAGAGAAGAAGGATTGGATAAATTCGAGATTTTCTACGATAAAAATGATGAAAGAAATCACAATATAGAGATGCCCGAAACAGTTTATGGTACGTGGTTTGGAGATAATCTTGAGTATTCATCTAATATTTTCAGATTTGTCTATACATCTTTAATTACTCCTAAGTCAATCTATGACTATTCTTTAAAGGAAAGAAAATTGGAATTGAAGAAGCAAGATGAAATTAAAAATTATAATAAAGAAGACTATGTCACAGAAAGAAAATATGTGATTGTACGAGATGGTACCAAAGTTCCTATTTCTATTGTTCATAAAAAAAACATAGTCACACCTGCTCCAACATTGTTGTATGGATATGGATCTTATGGATATCCTATGGATACTTACTTTAGTCCTTCTCGAGTCAGTTTGATAGAACGAGGAATAGTATACGTTATAGCACATGTAAGGGGTGGAGGTGAGCTTGGGAGACAATGGTATGACGATGGTAAATTTCTGAGAAAGAAAAACACATTTTTCGATTTCATTGATTGTGCAGAGCATCTGTTAAACGAGGGAATAACAACGAAAAACAAATTTATAATACAAGGAGCAAGTGCAGGTGGCTTATTAGTGGGTGCAGTAATGACGATGAGACCTAATCTCTGTCATTTAGTTGTAGCGGAAGTACCTTTTGTAGATGTTGTTAATAGTATGTTGGATGCTAGCATACCACTTACAGCAGGTGAATGGGAAGAATGGGGTGATCCTAGAGAAAAAGATTTCTTTGATTATATGTTATCTTATTCTCCTTATGACAATATAAAAGCTATAAATTATCCACACACTTTAGTCACCACAGGACTTAATGATCCAAGAGTAGCTTTCTGGGAACCTGCAAAATTTACAGCAAAACTTCGAGCTTTAAAAACAGACAAAAATGAATTAGTACTTAAGACCAATATGGGGGCTGGGCATGGTGGCGCTTCTGGTCGATACGAATCCATGAAAGAAATAGCTTTTATCTACTCTTATGTGTTAGATAAAATGGAATTAGCAGACAACTAGGTTCCTTTTTTCTTCCTCAAAATTAGTTTTTTCTTTTTTTTGTGCAAACCTTTAATTAGATTATTACACCAAATCACAAGATACACAGATTTTAGTGATAATATTGAATAAATACAAACCTGTTGATCCCTTGAAATTCCCAAGATTCTTAGGGATTAAGACATTTATGCGTTTACCTCATGTAAAAACATTAGAAGGAATAGATTTTGCAATAATAGGTGTTCCAGCTGATCAGGGAGCATCGTTTCGAACAGGACAAAGAGATGGACCTGCTGCTATAAGAAGAGTATCATCTTTACTGAGAGGGCATAATCCTATTTTGAACATTAGTCCATTTGAGTATGTTTCCGGAATAGATTATGGAGATTTACCTGTTGTACCAGGATATATTGAAGATAGTTATACAAAAATAGAAGAGGGTCTTTTTCCAGTTATAGAAGCAGGTATCATTCCTATACTTCTAGGAGGTGACCATGCAATAACCTTACCAGAACTCAGAGCTATAGCAAAAAAACATGGTCCAGTTGCTTTGGTGCATTTTGATGCGCACAGTGATACATCAGATGAATATTTTGGACGTCCATATAATCATGGAACACCTTTTTCAAGAGCAGTTGATGAAAATCTTCTTCTTGTGGACCATTCAATTCAAGTTGGTTTACGAGGTTCAACATTTTCCGAAAATCATTTGGAAATACCAAAATCTATGGGGTTTGAAGTTATAACAATGGAAGAAATGCATAAAATAGATATTTATGGCTTGATTCAAAGAATAATCAATAGAGTAGGAGATGCAAAGGTTTTCCTTACTTTTGATATAGATTTTGTTGATCCTGCTTATGCTCCAGGAACTGGTACACCTGAGGTCGGAGGAGCTACGAGTGGAGAAGCAATGAGATTAGTGAGAGGACTAAAAGAGTTGAATTTTGTAGGATTTGATATTGTAGAAGTTCTACCAGCATTTGACCCATCAGAGATAACTGCTCTTTTAGCAGCAAATATTGTATATGAATTCATCTCAATAATTGCCTATAATAAAAGAAAAACATCTTAAAGAGACTTAAGTATAAACCTGCATTGAAAGATAATTAAAAATTATTGTTAAGGGTATCTCATAACATCGTGCGTCAAGATTTGATGTTTCATAAAAGACTATTTCTCTATCAATGACAGAAGAAAAAACGATTCTTTCTGCTACTTCTTGTCCTAGATATATTCCTTTTTCCTTCAAATCTGATTTATTGATAAACACGATTACAGGAATTTTTCTATTTTTCCTCTGTTCTTCCATACTTACCATACTAAGGAAATGAGTAATTTTCTCCATTGAGGAAATATTTGTTCCATCTGCCATGATTATTATTAAATCTGCACCTTTAATAGCAATATCTTGCATGAAATCAAAGCGCTCCTGACCAGCAGGATCATTAAATACTACATTGAATGCTTCATCGATTGATTCAAAATCTATTGATTCAAAATCTTTGTATTTCTTTACTATTACTTTATTAAAACGCGTCAAAACGATAACTGAATTAACAATATTTAGAGAAATAGTTGTTGTACTGTTTGTAAAATCATTATACTTTAATGGTGTAAAATCTAGATTATTACTAACTTCCTTGAATATTTGTCTAGCAACATCATTCTTTTCGATATCTCCAAAAAGAGTCTCTAGTAATGTTGTTTTGCCGCTACCTGTCGTACCCAAGATGGTTATTTTTTTCATAGTTAATGATTTAGCTAACATCATCTTTGGTACCTCAACATTATTACCAGAGAATCTCTTCATAAGTTTTTACTTATTCCTAGTTATATGTAAAAATTGATGGATGTATTTTTAGAGAGATAATTTCTCAAATCTTGATTGGAAGAATCTCAAATATTTCGGTTCATAGACCATTTTTAATCCTTGTATAGTATCTCTTTCGTCATATAGATTGATTATTGAGTTAGCGGTATATTCCATATGTGTATTAGTGTAAACTCTTCTGGGGATTGTTAGTCGAACCAACTCTAAAGCAGGGAAGATATTTTCCCCTGTTTCTTTATCCCTACCTTTGGAGACTGCCCCTCTTTCCATGGATCTAACAGCTGAATCCTCATATATTGCCCCTGCCAAAGTTTGTGCAGGCCATTGTTCTCTTTCAAGATGTGGTAGGAATTTCAAAGCGTTAAGAAAGACAGCATGACCTCCAACAGGTTTCACAATAGGGACATTCGCTTTCATCAACAATTCCCCTAAATATCGAACTTGATTTATTCTATACTTCAAATAGCTATATTCTGCACCTTCTCGCAATCCTCTAGCTACTGCTTCCATATCTCTTCCAGCCATTCCACCGTAAGTATGAAGACCTTCATACACTACCACCATATTCCGAGTAGCTTCGAAAATTTCCTTATCATTTGTCGCTAAGAAACCACCTATGTTTACTAAACAATCTTTCTTGGAGCTATGAATACATCCATCGGAATAACTCATCATTTCTCTTAAAATTTCAATTATAGGAGTATCTTCGTATCCTTTTTCTTGTTCTCTTATGAAATATGCATTCTCACTTGACCGAGTTGCATCATAGATTATTTTAAGTTTATAATCATCGCAAAACTCCCTCAGTTTGCGAAGATTTTCCATAGAAACGGGTTGCCCTCCAGCCATGTTGACGTTCATTTCTACACTTACAAAAGCTATTTTCTCTAATCCATAATCATCAATATAACCTTGTAATTTTCCAAGATCCATATTTCCTTTGAAAGGATATAAATTTTCAGGATCATGACCTTCATCAATTATTGTATCTACCATTGTTCCTCCAGGGATTTCAACATGAAGTTTAGAAGTTGTAAAGTACATATTCCTTGGGACAATTTGTCCAGGTTTCACAAGATGTTGGAACATGAGATGTTCTGCTCCTCTTCCTTGATGTGTTGGTACTAGATATTTGTATCCGAGTACATCTTTTACGGCTTTTTCTAAATTATAGAAATTTTTACTTCCTGCATATGCTTCATCTCCAATCATCATACCCGCCCATTGATTATCAGACATAGCAGCTGTTCCAGAATCTGTTAATAAATCAATAAAAACGTCTTCAGATAACAGCAAAAATGTATTAAATCCTGCTTCTCTTATTGCTTCTTTTCTTCTTTTTTCAGAAGGTAGATTGACAGGTTCAACAACTTTAATTTTAAATGGTTCAACTGGAGGTTTCATATTTTCAATCATGCATTCTTAAATTAAAAAGATTTTGTGGTCAAATTACCACCTATTTCTAAAAGCTAAAACATAATTGAGTAGTACATGCGTTATGAGAATTAAATCTTCTTGAAAAAAGTTCAAATTTTTTACTCATTTTATTAAGATAGAAGAAAAAAGAATATCTCATCCAATAAGCAGATTAGATAATCTTTATATCTGGTAAGAAAAAAATCATGTGGTTATTAAAATGACAGAGTTAGTAAAAACTCCAATGTGGAAAGTACATGAAGATGCGGGAGCCCGTATGACTGATTTTGCTGGCTATTACTTGCCCGTGTCATATACAGGTATTGATGAAGAAATTATTGCTACAAGGGAAAACGTATCCATAGTTGAGGTTACAGACATGGGACGCTATTCCTTGAAAGGTAAATATGCATCCAAACTTTTGGAACTTCTAACCCCTCGAGATATTGCTGCCATGTCTGACATGAAATGTGGTTACACTTATTATCTCAATGAAAACGGTGGTTATCGTGATGACACAATTATTGGTAAAAAGAGCGCAGAAGACTTTTTCAATGTCTGTAATGCAGGCTCTCAAACTACAAAAGTTTTAGCTTGGATAGGTCAGTTTGTTGAAATCTTTAAAGAGATGACAGGTGAACCTCTTGAATTCAAAGATTGGACACTAGAAACCACTATGTTCGCTATTCAAGGACCCAATTATAAAGTCATTCTAGATAATTTAGGTGTACCTGATACTGGTAGATGGAAGATAGTTGAAGCTGAAGTAGCTGGCTGCAAATGTTTATTCACAGGAACAGGCTACACAGGTGAGATGGGTTTTGAGGTAGTGATCTTTGATTCTGACCTTGCCAATCCTGAAAAGGGGATAAAAGTATGGAATGCTATTCTTGAAGCAGGTAAAGAAGTCGGTATTGTTCTTTGTGGTCTTGGTGCTCGTGATATTCTACGTTTAGAAGCTGGGTTACCTTTATATGGCGAGGACATTCATGAGGATGTTAATCCCTTCGAAGCTGCTTTTGCGTTTCCAGCATTCTGTAAAATTGATAAGGAGCCATTTTTCTTTGGTAAAGCCGCCGTAACAAAAGCAAAACAAGAAGGCGTCAAAATTATGCATGTATGTATTAAACTCAAAGAAAAGGGAATCCCACGTGCTGGATACGACATACTGAATAAAAATGGTGAAAAAATCGGACATATGGTTAATGGTGGACGTTCCCCCACAATAGGAAATATTGGTAT
>Ga0114920_10001221_pt1 | contig 11775 bp, 11 predicted proteins | sample ChitaG_FD_88683 | JGI IMG/M metagenome (GOLD analysis project Ga0114920, IMG submission 88683) | Deep subsurface microbial communities from South Pacific Ocean to uncover new lineages of life (NeLLi) - Chile_00310 metaG | ecosystem: Environmental > Aquatic > Marine > Oceanic > Sediment ... | reverse complement strand
ATCTATCAACTTTGGTGGGATCTTTTCCAGAAAAGCACCCACCTCCATGTCTGCCATATCCTCCATAAGTATCAACCATAATTTTTCTACCAGTCAGACCTGCATCACCTTGAGGACCTCCTATAACAAATTTTCCCGTTGAATTAATATGACAAATTACTTCATTTTCGCCTGTAAGTTCTTTTGGAAGGATTTCAAAAATTACCTTCTCTTTTATATCCTTTTGAATTTGCTCCTGGTCAACATCTGGTTCATGCTGTGCAGCAATCACAACATTTTCTATACGAACTGCTTTATCATCTTGATATCGAATAGAGAGCTGGGTTTTCCCATCTGGACGGAGGTAGGGAATGATTTTATTTTTTCTCACAACCGAGAGTCTTTTTGCTAATTTATGGGCTAATAATATCGGAAGAGGCATAAGTTCTTCGGTTTCATCTGTGGCATATCCAAACATCAGTCCTTGATCTCCTGCGCCCTCTTTGTCAACACCTAATGCTATGTCGGGAGATTGTTTGTTGATGGTCTGAATAATTGCACAGCTTTCGTAGTCTAACCCCCACTTTCCGTTTGTATAACCAATATCTTTTATAATATCCCTTGCAATTTTTGAAATATCGAGATGTGCTTTTGTAGTTATTTCTCCCCCAATCATAACTAATCCTGTTGTGACAAAAGTTTCACAAGCAACTCTTCCGAAACTGTCCTCTTTTAGAACAGCATCCAAAACACCATCTGAAATTTGATCCGCTATCTTGTCTGGATGTCCTTCAGTTACTGATTCGGAAGTAAAGACAAATGAAGACATTGTTCACTCCTGTAATAGTTTGGTGGTGTTTGTTTAATATTATCTTTTTTAAATGTTTTGGTATTTAAAATTTTTTCAAAAAGTAATTTTAGTAGTATCGCCTATATTTAGTGATGATTCTTTACTTTTTATGAATGCGTTATTTCCTATAATTGAATCTTTAAGAATCAAATATTCTATATGAGAATTTTCTCCAACAATGGAGTCTTTAATAATTGAATTAATAATTTTTGTTCCATCTCCGATTGTTACATAAGGTCCTATAACTGAATTAATGATTTCCGCATTTGGAGAAATATAACATGGGTCAATAACTGCTGAATTAGTTGTAAAAGATTTTTTGGGATATTTTGTAAGAATATACCTGTTTGTTGAAAGAATGTTTGCAGGATTTCCGCAATCATACCAGTCTTCGATTTTGAATGCAGTGATTTTCTCACCATTTTCAATCATATTTTGGATTGCATCTGTAATCTGGTATTCACCTTTGGTTGTGATATTATTTTTAATCAAATATTTAATAGAATTTTTTAGTTTAGCCCCATTTTTGAAAAAATATATTCCAACCAGAGCAAGGTTGCTAACGAAAGTATCGGGCTTTTCTTCAACTCTTTTTACAAAACCATTATCATCAACAACTGCTACGCCGAATTTTTCCGGATTCTCTATTTCTTTTACGCCTAAACTACTGTATTCACTTTCAAGTAACTTTTTTAAATCACCTTCAAATATAGTATCTCCAAGAATTATCATAACTGGTTCATCAGTGAGTTCATCTGATGCCATACTCACTGCGTGGGCGATACCTTTAAGTTCGGATTGGAAAAGAAACTTTGTTTTTACGGAATATCTGTTTTTTATATATGATTTTACCCTATCTCCGTCAGGACTGAGTATCATAATGATATCATCGATGCCGTTAGTTATAAGTTTTTCGAATATGTAATCAATAATTGTCTTTTCACCCACCTTTATAAGAATTTTCGCTGTGGTATAAGTATGAGGTCTCATTCTTGACCCGACTCCAGCCGCAGGTATTATTGCTCTCATTTTTTATCGATATTTTAACTTAAAATTTATATTTAATATATTCTGTAACTATTTTATCTCACAAATCATTGACAGATTTTTAAATTAGCAAATTTTTTGTAAAAAATTTGCGCATCCGCCACAGCGGAAAAAAATTTTAAACTATTTCAAATCCATCTTGAATACTCAGGATAAATCATAAATAATAGAGGGTTTCCTTTACCACTTTCTTTTGAAAAAGAAAGTATTATTTTTGATAAATAATAAAAATTTACTGAATTTTTATTATTTGTTAAGCGGTTTAAATTTTAACAAAAATATTTAATAAAGTCAATATTTAATATTTTTATTAAGTCTTCTCTTCAATGTTTCTATTTTTTTTATAGGTGTGGGGTCGGTTTCGTTTAATATTGCAAGATAGAAACTTGTAAAATCACCAAGGTACAAAAGTGAAAATATTCTTGATAGAAGTGACTTCCCTTTGCTCCAGAATTGTTCGATTGGAACATTTTCCTCATTAAGGAGTGAAAAAGTAATTTTAATTGTTTCATGAATTCTTTCGCTAATTTCCCTATCGTTGAGAATTATTACCATAGGATTAAGGTCGTGAAATTTTTCCCATTCCCATCCCATAATTTCGTTATGATTTAATTCGGGAAAGTAATTATTGTATGCCATTACTTTACTATTTTCACAGAACTGGCATTTCCATCTGTATCCAACAGAAGCAAGTATTGGTTCAGGGGAGTATATAATTGGAAGTTTGTTAAATAGTTTATTTGCAAGTATCAAGGCAGGATTTTTTTCTGGGTTTTCAATTTCAGAAAATTCTTTTGACTTTGCTCTCAGGATATTAATAGTTTCTTCTATTTCCTGATATTTGTCATCTATAATTCCAAGTTTCATAAGAGTAATCAGAGGAATTGTAAAGGAATATCCCAAAGCGCACCTTGGAGGAGACATCCCTGATGGAATAGTTATTGTAGAAGTGTGATCTTTTTCTGATATCTCCTTTAATTTTCCTCCGCTTGTAATGGAGATAATCTTTGCACCTTTTTGTTTTGCTTTTTTGTATATACTAAGAGTTTCTTCGGTATTCCCTGAGTAACTCGATACAAAAATGAGTGTATCTTCTCCAACAAATTTCGGAATATCGTAGTTTCTTACAATTGTGAATGGCATCTTTATTTCATTAAAAAGATAATCTTTTAATAGAATCCCCCCAATTGCAGATCCCCCCATACCGCTGAAAACAACGTTATTTATATTTGAGGATTTAAAAGTTATATTGATTTTTTCACATATTTCAACCGAAGATTCAATCTGTTTGTAGAGGTTAACAATTTTATCAAACATATTTTCTTTATCTATATTTTTTATTTCGGTTGTTAGTATAAAGTTCATAGTCTTATCTATAATATTTCAAAGTTTAATGAAAACACTCTCAAATTGATAATCATAAAGGTATGTTGGGGAATTTTTCTCTCATAATTTTAGTAAGATAGATTTCAATTTCTTCAGCGGATTTCATATTAAGGCAATTTTCGCTAATTTTAATTGCGTCGGAATAATTTATTGAACGAATGATTTGTTTGATTTCGGACAGAATCAGAGGGCTGACGCTGAATTCATCGAGCTCTAATCCTATAAGTAAGTATGTTGCAAGTGGGTCACCAGCCATCTCTCCGCACATTCCTACCCATATTCCCTTCTTGTGTCCTGCATCAATTGTCATTTTTATCAATTTTATAACTGCTGGATGGAAGAATTGGAACAAGTTCGAAACCCGAACATTCCCACGGTCAACCGCTAATGTGTATTGAATTAGATCGTTTGTTCCGATACTGAAAAAATCGACCTCTTCTGCAAGTTGTTCAGCAATCATCACCGCTGAAGGAATCTCTATCATTATTCCTATTTTTATATTTTCATCAAATTTGATATCTTCTTTTGTGAGTTCTTCTTTGGATTCTTCCACAAAAGATTTTGCCTTATGGAGTTCACCAATTCCGGAGATCATCGGGAACATAATAGCGATGTTTCCAACTGTGCTGGCTTTTAAAATTGCTTTAAGTTGGGTCTTAAACAAGGCTGGATGATCGAAACATACCCGAATGGCTCTCCACCCTAAAAACGGATTATCCTCTTTCAATCCTTTTGGAGTTTCTACAAGTTTGTCTCCTCCAAGGTCCATAGTCCTTATTATTACTGGATTTGGATATATTCTTTGTGCAATAGATTTATATTCATTATACTGTTCCTCTTCGGAAGGTGGTTGATTCTTTAACAAGTAGAGATATTCAGTTCTGTATAGTCCAATTCCATGAGAACCGTATGCAATGACAGAGTCTATTTCCTGAGGCAATTCAATATTTGCGGAAAGTTCTACCTCTCTTCCGTCTAAAGATACAGCAGGAAGAGAGATTATCTTTTCCAGACTTTTTGAGAATTTGTATAATCCTTCTTTTTGGATTTCATATTTTTTTAATACCTCTGCACTGGGATTGATTATCACGTTTCCGCTATTTCCATCGATAATGACCGTATCCCCGGGAACAATGCTTTTCATAAGATTTTTTACTGCCACAACTGAAGGGACCTCCAGTGCTCTTGCCAGTATTGCTGCGTGGGAGGTTCTTCCTCCCAGTTCTGTTACAAAGCCCAGTATTTTAGATTTATCTAAATTCACTGTGAGAGACGGTGTTAATTCGTGGGATATCACAATTGCCTTTTCTGTGATCTGGTGGATGCATAGTCTCTCATCTCCTTGTATCTTTCTTATTACCCTCCTTTTTATGTCTCTTATGTCCGATGCTCTTTCTTTAAGATATTCATCTTTTAATGAGATCAGTGATTCTTGAGTTTTTTTCATTATTCTGTAGAATACATGATCCGAATTTTTTCTCGTTCTTTTCATCTCAGAGATTGTTTTATCCAGAAGAACTTTGTCTTTGAGAAACATAAGATGGGTATCAAATATTTCTCCGTATGAAGCGCCTAAATTTTTTTCAACATTTTCTTTAATCTTTAATATGTCTTCTTTAGTATTTTTTATGGCATTAAGAAATTTCTCAATTTCTTTTTTGATTTGCTCATCAGTTAAAGTTTCATCCTGAATCTGGATACGGTCTTCATCAAGTAGATATACTTTACCTATTGATATTCCTGGAGACGCCGCTTTTCCTTTTAAATTTATCATTTGACTTAATAGTTAGTTTTCTTCACAAAATTTGTTTTTGATCAATTTAATTAATTGTTTTAAAGCCTCTTTTTCGTCTTTTCCATCAGCAATAATCAATATTTTGCTTCCTTTTTCGGCAGCCAGAGTCATCACACCCATAATACTTTTTGCATTAACCTCAAGTCCATCTTTCTGCAAATATATTTTAGAATTAAACCTTGAAGCCAGTTTTACCAGAGTAGCTGCTGGACGCGCATGAAGCCCGGAGGAATTTAATATAGTCAATTCTTGTTTAACCATAAATCAGATAATAAATTTAAATAATACCATCTTTAAATTTTTTAAGAAGATGTTATTTTTTAATAAATATTAAATTTTATATTTATAAAATCTATAAAATTTTTTATCTAATGTCAAGAAAAAATCCTTTATCAACCTTCTTGTAATTAAAAGAGTTAAATAAAAATTTAAAAATCCTTGACTGATTAATAAAAATATAATATATTAATATGATAAAATTGAATATAAAAATCAATGTTCGTAAGAATGATAGCGGTTGGGGAACAGTCCGGATCGCTTGATGAAATTCTGAAGAATGTTTCTGAGCATTATGATTCCGAAGTAAATTATATGATACAAAATCTTGTTACCCTGATAGAACCAATGCTTACTGTGACCATTGGAGTATAGTATTGCTTCTTGCATTAGGGGGATATTTCTGCCTATGTGGGGTATAATTAGTGCAGTACAAGGATTTTAACTTAAATTATGCTGTTTTAATTTTTTTTAATGAAGTCAAAACAAATCATCACATTTTAATCCACAATTAACTTGACAATTTTGGAGCTTAAATGATTATTTCTCGGATTTTAGATGTTTACATGATTATCATAATCATAAGAGTAATATTTTCATGGATCAGACCAAGGAGTCCTTCACATTTTCAATATTTGGTTTATAAATTAACAGAACCGGTCTTAGAACCAATAAGAAAAATTATCCCTCCCATTGGAGGGGCTTTGGATATATCTCCAATAATAGTCTTATTTATAATTGGAATATTGAAAAGATTTCTAATATAATTATTAGTTTCAGGAATGAATATTTACTTCAGGGTTTTTATATACTGCTTTTTTCTTATATCTATATTGATAAATAATATAAATGCAGATGAGAAATCCATTTTTTCCAATCAGTCGGAAGACAAAAATGTTGTAATTTGTTTGACTGGTGATATGATGGTTGGAGAAAGAATCCCCCCTTTTATTGAAAAACATGGGATCCTTTATCCATTTAAACATATTTTAAACATTATAAAGGAGAGTGATATATCATTTTGTAATCTTGAAGCACCCTTTTTTGATTTGGATGAGGTGCCTAAATTTGAGAAAGAATACAATTTTAAAGTTCACAGTAAATTAATCAAGATTCTGACTGAGCCTGGATTCGACGTTGTATCTTTAGCAAACAATCATATAATGGATTTTGGTGAGGGAGGGCTTTTTTTAACAATTAAAACTCTTATTAATAATGGAATATGCTATTGTGGTGCTGGTAAAGATACTGAAGAAGCCAACAAGCCAGCAATAATTGAAAAAAAAGGGATTAAGGTTGCCTTTCTCGGATATTCAATGACCTATCCTAAAGAATTTTATGCAGGAAAAGATTCTCCAGGAAGTGCATATCCGGATACTTTGGAATTGGAAAAGATTATAAAAGATGTGAGTTTGATTTCCGATTTTATTATAGTTTCATTCCACTGGGGCGCTGAAGGTGAAAAGTTTCCGAAAGAGTATCAAAGAATTTTTGCTCATTTTGCTGTTAATTGTGGGGCAGATATAGTTGTAGGGCATCATCCGCATGTTATACAAAGCATCGAAATTTTTAAAAATGGATTAATTTTTTACAGCCTTGGTAATTTCCTTTTTGGGTCTTATGGAAAACATTCAAAGATTGGAATCATTGTTAAAACCGAAATAAATAAAAATATAATAAAGAATGCTCAAATTATACCGATTAATGTTGATAATGTGGTTACACAGTTTCAGCCAACAATATTGAAGAATGAAGAGTTTGAAAAAATAATTCACGAAATCAACGATATATCTATGGAACTTAACGGGAATAAAAACGTTATATATAAAAATGGTAAAATAATCTTAAATAGTTTAATGATTTACAATTAACTATAAGTTTAAGGGATAAACTTTTAACGAATCTAAAACAGGTTGAGGATAAATGTTATCTATCAATAAAAAACAAAATACAAGAGATAATCAATCACTTGACAAATATCTTCAGGAAATAGGCGAAGTTCAGCTTCTTTCTCCTGGAAAAGAGATTGAACTTGCAAGAAAGATTAAAAAAGGGGATCAAAAATCCCTTGAAAAACTAACAAAAGCAAACCTTAGGTTTGTTGTAAGTGTTGCAAAACAATACCAAAACCAGGGCCTTTCCTTGGGGGATTTAATAAATGAAGGAAATCTTGGATTAATAAAAGCTGCAAAGCGATTTGATGAAACAAGAGGATTCAAATTTATCTCTTATGCTGTCTGGTGGATAAGACAGTCGATTCTTCAGGCACTTGCGGAGCAGTCCAGAGTGGTGAGATTGCCTTTAAATCGGGTTGGTGCACTTAATAAGATAGGGAAAGCGTTTAGTAATCTTGAGCAGACATTTGAAAGGGAACCCAGCGCTACCGAGATTGCCGAGGAACTTGAAATGACACCTTTTGAAGTCTCTGATACACTGAAAATCTCCGGAAGACATATTTCTATGGATGCTCCCTTTAATCAGGGGGAAGATAACAGACTGCTGGATGTTATTCAAAACAACCATCAGCCAACCCCTGACAATCAATTATTGGATGAATCTTTGAAAATCGAGATAGAAAGAGCTCTTAATACGCTCACCAGAAGAGAATCAGAAGTGGTTAAGCTTTACTTTGGTCTGGATAGAGAACATCCATTAACTCTGGAAGAAATTGGAGAACAATTTAGCCTAACAAGAGAACGTGTCAGACAAATTAAGGAAAAAGCTATCAGAAGGTTAAGGCATACTTCAAGAAGCAGAACTCTGAGAGCATATCTCGGTTAGTTAAATTGACTGCCTTGGGAGTTTTCATCAAAATAAATAATTACAATTAATACATGACCACCAACGGTATTTATTATCTAAAAATTGCGACAGAATTTATAATTAGAATTTTAAATTATTTTTTACTAATCAGTTTTTCCCGCTGGGAATAAAAATTTTTGAATTTCCTCAGAGTAAAGATTCTCCATAGTAACCACACTAACTCCTGTATCAATCCTCTTCGGAACCTCCTTGCCATTAATAACATCCACTGCTGTCTTTACTCCAAGATACCCCATCTTAAAAGGATTCTGAACAATCAGAGCTTGAATGATATTTTTCTTGAGTGCTTCTATTTCGTTTGATGCAGCGTCAAAAGCCACAAGTTTAACCTTCCCGGCGAGCCCTCTTGCCAAAAGTGCCTGCGATGCCCCGATAGCTCCAGCCTCATTTGCAGCAAATATTCCTGCAAGGTCAGGAAATGCTGTAAGAATATCCTCTGTAACAGCCATTGCGGTAGCAACATCACTTAGCGAATATTGAACTGCGGCTAATTCTACATTCGGATATTTCTTAATTTCCTCTTTGAAGCCTGTCTCTCTCCAGATGGATGTTGCCGAACCTGGTACAAATGGTATGCAGGCAACTTTACCACTCCTACCAATAAGATTTACAAGTGTTCTTCCAGCCATATTCGCCCCCAGTATATTATCTGTTGCAATAAAACTCACCGGGTCGTCAGAATCTACTCCGGAATCTATTGTAATAACAGGAATATTTTCTGAAACAGCCCGCTTTATTACCGGGATCAATGCTTTGCTGTCAGTAGCGGCAATAACAATGGCATCCACCCTTTGATTAATGTAGTCTTCGATTATGGACATTTGATTATCAATATTAGTTTCTGATTTAGGTCCCTTCCAGATAACATCAACATTTAGTTCATTTCCTGCTGAATCTGCTCCAGCTTTCACAGTAACCCAGAAAGAATGAACCACAGCCTTAGGACTTACAAGAATCCTAAGTCTTGTCGATTTCCTTTTCGCACAATTTATATTTATTATTAATAATATAATTAAAAAAATAATCGTCAAAAATAGTCTATTCCTAAAAATCATATACCCTCCTGCTTATTACCCTTAATTAATTAATGAAGTTTTAGTTTATTCAGGTCTATCAGTGGGATAAAGAAGTTTCTGTATTTCGTCATTATAAAGATTTTCGTTAGTTACAACAGTAACTCCAGTATCAACTATTTCCGGGACTTTTTTCCCATGAATAACATCGACGGCATATTTCACACCAAGATATCCCATTTTAAAAGGATTTTGAACAATTAAGGCTTGAATGATATTCTTCTTAAGAGCATCTATTTCATTTGGTGCAGCATCGAAACCAACAATTTTTACTTTTCCCGCAAGACCTCTGGCTAAAATTGCTTGTGATGCCCCAATAGCACCGGGTTCATTTGCTGCGAAAATCCCGTCAATGTCCGGGAATGCAGTAAGAATATTCTCTGTAACACCCATTGCAACAGCCATATCGTTTTGTGAATATTGAACTGTTACAAGTTCTATATCTGGATACTTAGCAATTTCATCTTTAAAACCTTTCTCTCTATGAATAGAAGTTGAGGTACCTGGGAAAAACGGAATTAATGCTACCTTTCCTCTAAATCCGATAAGTTTTGCGAGCATTCGCGCTGCCATATTTGCTCCAAGTATATTATCGGTTGCAATAAAACTTGCAGGATCATCAGAATCAATTCCAGAGTCTATCAAAATCACGGGAATATTTCTTGAAACAGCCCTTTTCACTATTGGTATTAATGCTTTATTATCAAGAGCAGCCAGAACGATAGCATCAATCCCCTGATTTATATAATCTTCGAGTATTGATATTTGATTATCTACATCTGCTTCCGTAGGTGGTCCCTTCCATATTACATCAATACCCAGTTCTTTTCCAGCAGAATCCGCGCCAGCCTTAACGGTAACCCAGAAAGAAGCAACAACAGACTGCGGCGTGACTAATATACGAATCCTTTGTGATTCCCTATTTAAACAATTTATATAAAAAATAATTATCAAAAGCATAACTGCCAGAAATAATCTGTTCCTTATAATCATCACCCTCTTGATAACTAACTTTTTGGCATTCCTTTTATACTTAACCAAATTTTTCTAAAAAGACTTATTTTATCAGTAAATTTAGCGGAGAGGCAGGGATTCGAACCCTGGGTTCCAAAATCGGAACAGCGATTTTCGAGACCGCCCCGTTCAACCGCTCCGGCACCTCTCCATACTCTTACAGATTTATATCAAAAATAAATAAAAATTATAAATTTTATCTATTTATTAAACTTTTTTCAAAAAAAGTTTAATAAAAAACCTTCATTAATTTATGATTTATGGCGAATATTTTTACAAAATTCCTTTAATAGATTACTGCACTCCTCTTCCAATATTCCTGCAAAGAGATTGACTCTATGATTAAACCTTTTATCATTCACTATATCAATAACCGAACCGCAGGCACCTGCTTTGGTGTCAGATGTTCCAATTATAAGACTCTTTATCCTCGCAAGAATGATTGCCCCAGCACACATTGAACAAGGTTCAAGTGTAACATATAAAGAGCAGTCAGTCAGCCACTTCGAGTTAACATATGAAGATGCGGCTGTTATAGCAATAATTTCTGCATGAGCAGTTGGGTCTTTTAATCCCTCAACTCTGTTATAACCCCTCCCGATGATTTTACCATTACTTACTACAACAGCACCAACTGGAACTTCATCTTCTTTAAATGCTTTTTCTGCTTCCTTTAAAGCATGTCCCATCCATTTAGAATGTTCTTCTATCATATTACATCATAATTTTCAATCGTAATATACATTAAAATTCAATTTTTATCAATACGAATAATTTAAAATATTTTATTTTTGCACAACTCTAATAAAATCAAGATAAATCATCAAAAATAAAACTTAAACATACCCTGATTTCATTTTATAATTGAAATTTAATGAAAAATTTATAAAATTGTATTAAAATAATTAATTCTTCTGATTACCTTATAATAAACCCGAGTCAAAATCAATGCGCTCAATTATATTAAAAATTCTTCTATTATTAATCCTGTTATATTTATTTTTCTTCAGTATTATTCTCCTCGGAGTTGCACTAAACTATATTGGAAAGAACTTTGTAGAAAATATAATCTCCGCTACAAATAATCCTTTTGTAGGGCTTTTTATAGGAATTTTATCGACCAGCATCATTCAAAGCTCATCAACCACTACATCTATTGTAGTTGCTCTTGTAGGAAGTAATTTTCTTTCACTTAATAATGCCATTCCTATAATTATGGGAGCCAACATTGGGACAAGCACAACTAATACAATAATCTCTTTAGGACACATTTCAAGAAGGGTAGAATACCGTCGAGCCACAGCAGCAGCGGTTGTACACGACTTTTTTAATATACTTACTGTAATAGTTATTTTTCCGATTCAATACTTTACTAATTTTTTGGGAAAATGTGCACAATTTACTGCTAATATCTTTGAAGGTATGGGAGGAATAAATGTTATAAGCCCTATTAAATTAATTGTTACACCCCTAATTTCGCTAACGGAAAAGGTTACAGGTGGCTCCGGAATAATTATGATTTTAATCGCATT
>Ga0114920_10001220_pt1 | contig 11779 bp, 9 predicted proteins | sample ChitaG_FD_88683 | JGI IMG/M metagenome (GOLD analysis project Ga0114920, IMG submission 88683) | Deep subsurface microbial communities from South Pacific Ocean to uncover new lineages of life (NeLLi) - Chile_00310 metaG | ecosystem: Environmental > Aquatic > Marine > Oceanic > Sediment ... | reverse complement strand
TATGCAATAGCTATGAGAATTAGATCTACGATTATCTGTAAAATTTGTTTCTTATACAGCAGAAATCTCCTGATAATTAGGCTTTTTTTATACAATGCACTTATTTTTTTATCATAGACGTTGACCTCTCCTAAAAAGATGCCGAAAAACGTCAAGCAAATTCCCAAACCTACCAGTATTAATAATGCTGTATAGAAATTCAATTTTGAAAACACTATAGTACTTAATCCAAAGAGAATACTGATTGCCATCAAAACTAGAACCGCTCGTTTCTCTGAAAATCCCAAAAAAACAAGCCTGTGAGAGCTATGGTCTTTACCTCCTTGAAACACAGCTCGTCCGTGGCCAGTTCTAGAAAATGTCACTAAAGCTATATCAAAGATAGGGATAATCATTATGGCTAATGGCACCATTAATGCCAGCAATAAATTTGTTACGGTTCTCCAAGTTCCAATAATTGTAATCAACGATAATGTGAAACCTAAAAAGAGACTGCCACAGTCTCCCATAAATATTTTTGCGGGATTGAAGTTATACCTAAAAAAGCCGAGTGTTGCGCCTGCCAAAATGAGTGATAAAATGGCTGGAAATGTTAGACCATACGATAGAGAATAGAAAAAAATACTCACAGCAGCAATAAACGAGATCCCTGTTGCCAGACCATCCATATTATCCAAAATATTCAAAGCATTGGTGATTCCAACAACCCACAAGATCGTCAAAGGAATTGCCAATATAGGATTGGGGATAATTTTTACCGTGATTCCAAAAATGATAGCAATAATAGCCACCCCCGATTGTATGATAAGTTTTACGGGTGGCTTCACACCTATGATATCATCCAGTAAACCCAGTATGAAAATAAGTGATATACATAAAAGGACTCCAATTGCCACTGTATCGAGGGGGATGAAAATTAAGTAAGGAACAATAAAAGCTAAAAATATACCGATTCCTCCATACAAGGCAGTAGGTTTCTTATGCCACCTGTCTTCCCTTGGCTTCACAATAAATCCACATTTATTTGATATTTTTATGATAATGGGAGTTAGACAGAATGATAATATCAAAGCGAGAAAAAATGGGGCTGCGTAATTGAGCATTATTTTACTTATTTCTGTAATATTCAATTACAATTTTTATGATTCCTTCAATATTTATTGTTGGTTTGTAACCAGTTAACTTTTGAATTTTAGAAATATCGGGCACTCGTTTTCTCATATCTTCAAAACCTTCCTCATAGGCATCATCGTATGGAATGTAGACTATTTCTGAATTACTCTTTGCCAGCTTTTTTACTAATTTCGCTAATTCTTCAATGGTTATCTCTTCAGTGCTTCCAATGTTGAATAGATCACCGACTGCACCTGGATGTTGGGATAATTTGACAATTCCCCTCACAACATCTTTTACATAAGCAAAACATCTGGATTGCTTACCGTCCCCATAAACTGTTATTGGATGGTCCAGGGTAGCCTGCTTAACGAATGTGGGAATGACCATGCCATAGGCACCAGTCTGTCTTGGTCCTACCGTGTTAAATAGCCTTGCTATGACAATGGGCAATTTTTTCTCTTTGTAATAGGCAATGGCTAAAAACTCGTCGATGGCTTTAGAACAGGCATAACTCCATCGTCCTTTATAGGTAGGACCTAATACCAAATCATTGTTTTCTTTAAATGGAATATTATTGCCTTTTCCATAGACTTCTGAGCTGGATGCAATAAATACCTTCTTTTTTTTCTTATTCGCTAATTTTAGGGCTATCTCAGTTCCAGCAATATTTGTTTCTATAGTACGAACCGGGCTTTCCACTATTAGTTTGACACCGACAGCCGCTGCTAAATGATAAATCATATCACATTTATCGATGAGTTCTGCCATGAGCTGCTCATTAATGATCGAGTCTATAAAGTAATGAAAATTATTTTGTCCCTTTAAATGTTCAATATTTTCTATGCTGCCTGTTGAGAGGTCATCGATTATATACACATGATTATCCTGATTTAAAAGCTCTTCTGCCAAATGTGACCCGATAAATCCGGCACCACCGGTAATAAGATTTTTCATTTACCTCCTCCAGTTAAATTCATGTAGAATATTTTCATATCATCTATCAATCTTGAAATATCATATTTAGGGTACACAGTTTTCCTTCCTGCTTCTCCCATTTTTTTTCTTGTCTCATCACTCTCCAACAATTCTTTTATAGCCCGCGCCATACTTTCTGTATCTTCCGAGTCTATCAAAATTCCCTGATCGTAGTACCTTATCGTCCGTTTACCATCCCTATTTACTTTGAATTGGTCGTTGAACAAATCTTTAACTCCTCCTACATCAGTAGATATCACTGGCCGTCCGGCCGCCATGGCTTCAATCAAAGCCACAGGTGTTCCTTCGTTTAAAGAGGTTAAGACCACTATGTCTAACTCAGAATATATTTTCTCCAGTTCTTTTATCCATCCGGTGAACGTCACATCCTGTTCAATGCCTAATCTCTCGGCATAACTTACCAATTCCTGGCGCAAGAGTCCATCTCCAACTATGAAAAATTTTATCCTTTGCTCAGAGCTCAAAATATCCTTAAGCCTCTTGGCAGCGTCCAAAAACATCCTATGATTTTTCACCGGGACCAGGCGGCCAATTATCCCTATGGATTTAAAATCTCTATTTTGGGAGCCACTATTTTCTATCTTTAGATACTTTTCCAGGTCTAAGCCTAGAGGAATGGCGGTAATTTTCTGAGGGCGGGCTATCCTTAAATCAATCAATTCTTTTCTCACGTTTTCGCTGACCGCAATAATTTTATTCGTAAATAAACCGAGAAACCTCTCTATCCAGATAAAAAAAGCACTCTTTGTTCTTGTAAAATAGCTATGTAATACGTGACCATGGAATGTATGTATTAACTTCAGCTTGGATTTGGTGGATGTTCCTTCCATTTCGGTCTGAGTTCCCTCATGAAGCTTCTTGAGTTTGATAAACGGTTGGACTTGTGTGAACCTGTGAAAGAGGCCGGCCAGTCGGCCCAAAGCTCCGGCTTTAGCCTTGTGAGTGTGAATTATATCAGGTTTTTCCCTTTTGATGAGACGAAGTAACTTCCAAAAAGTGATAATATCTTTCCGTATATTCAAAGACCGGCTCAGCTCTGGGATAATTATTGGTCGGATATTTTTTTCACTGGCAAAATAGAACATATCTCCTTCGCTTTTTTCTACAGTCCCTGTAACCAGAACAGAATCAAATCTGCTTTTATCCAATCCCTTGGTAAGCAAAATTGTATGTATGGCTGGCCCTCCGATGTTTAATCTATCTATTATCCTTACGATCTTGATTTTGCTTCGAGATTTCCTTTCTAATGCCATATTTTATCTAATATTTATTTATTTTCTTCAATCTCCCATAATTGCGCAGATCTCCCCTGGACAAAGCTGGATCACTTACATGAATAATTCAGGATGATTAATCTATCCGTATCTTTCTTAGAAAAACACTATTCCTCTTAACAGTCGGCCAATCTGCCTTGCAAAAGAGACCCGAAACAGCAATCCAATAAAACAATCCCCGCATCAACCAGCCCCATAAACCTATTTGCTTTTGGAGAATGATTGACATGAACACATTGGTGGTAATAGCGATAACTACAATTATGCTTGTCACCCTCACAGGAGAAAAATATAGGTCTTTTTTTGTATCTTTTGCCAGATCAATCGTTGAACTAGCGTTTAAAGCCTGAGTTATTTTGTTCATCCATCTTTTGCAGAAACTAACTAAATATTGCGCCATCCGGCTACCATCTAAAATCCCTGAGGTTATTTGTTCTGTTTCGGTAATTCTTCCTAAGAAGCTATATCTAAAACAAATTTTTATCTTTTCCCAGATTCTATTTATCAATCCATGCGTTAGGCTGTTGTGATATATATAGCTAACCCTTTGTGCTGTGAAGCTATATCTTTTATAGATGTGTTTCCATAGTAATATAGTGATACTTGTATTTAAGATTTGGTTCACCCTCAATACCTAAGAGAATTTCTTTATTCTTTTCTCATTCCAATAATTGTTCCTGAAATTGAATATAGACTCGTAGAGAAGTTAAATCGCAGTCCAATTTTCAGAGGTACATTTCTGGAGAAAAACAGATCGTCACCTCTCTGTTCACACAAAACCTTTATCTCTAAGATTAGATCTCTGTTTTTAGGATGTTTGGCAAAAGCCCATTTTGTCATATCTCCCCACAGAGTTATATATTCAGCTGGTTCATTTGAAATAATCTTTTCTATTTTAGCCACAACTTCTCTCCTCACAACTTTCTTGCCTTCGATCACCTCTTCGCTTACCTCTACTTGTTCATCTCCAACTTTTACAGTTGCAGCTATATCTGGCAACAGATTTGTATACTTAATCCTTAATATTGCTTCTTTTTCTGGTTCTGGTGGAATTACTATAGGTTCCTTAGTAAATATCTTATACCCAAAATAAAACATGGGTACCAGACAGAACAAAAACAGAATCACCAGAAAATCAATTACATTTATCTTGCCGAATAATCTCCCTTTTTCATCGATTATTTTCATGTCATCTCCTTTCTAAATGTATCCTTTCCGCCAGTAATAAATGATTGCTAAATATTCATGCAGAATCGCTTTTATGTGTCTCCACTTCACCTTTTTTTCATTCCCATAAAATCCACTTGCTGGCACAGGTGCTAGAGTGACTTCAATCTCAGGAGCTGTTTTTTTGCAGACCATTGCCACCCGGCGCATATGAAAAGGGGAGCTCACGACTAATGCGGAATTCCAATTATTTTTTCTCATGATTTCTGTGGCAAATTTAACGTTTTGAAAAGTACTGGCTGCCTTTTTTTCCAATATTATATCTTCATCATCAACGCCTAATGAAACAGCTAAAGCTTTCATCACTTCTGCTTCTTGCATCACGTAAGTATATCCTGAAGAGAAAATCATTTTTTTGGCAAAATTCTTCTTGTATAGATTTATTGCATGCACTACTCTCTCTTGATATCCTTGACCGGCCTTCCCAGACTCACCCACTCCTCCCGCAAAGGTAACGATAACATCTGCTGGCCTTGGAGGATGTGATATCTTTAGAGGCCTGGCTAAAAACCACAATAACGGGCTATAGAATAATATGATATAAGCCATGATGATACCTGCAGCGGCGATTATTAACCTTCTCCGGGATACTCTGTAGAACTTACGCAGGTTCTCCCTCCATTTTAGATCTTTATCGTGCTTTCTCTTTTCAATCCCATCCTCGATTAATTCGCTCATCTGTTCAATTCTATTCTGCCAAGTGTTATCCTTGGCCACTTGAACCCTTCTTTTTATAGCATGCTCGTTGCCGCTACTGTTGACTTCTCTTTCGAGGCATCGCGCAAAATCTTTAGCGTCTTTCCCGACTGAGATTATATCTCCGTATTTCTCATTAAGCGCCCGAATTTCTGCGAGATCAGTAGATACTGCCGGCTTTCCCAGAGCGAAATATTCGTTCAGCTTGGTGGGATAGACGTTTTTTGTGTAGTCTGTAAGAAGATAGGGAATAATGCCTGCGGTGAAGCAGTTGACATAGTGAGGCAATTGTTCGTGTGGCTTAAGTCCAAGAAAATGTACGTTTTTAAGATTTGATAACTTTGATACATCTGTCTGAAGAGGTCCTACGAAAACAAAAGAATAATCTGGATGGGTTTGGGCAAGATTCCTTATCAAATCCTGATCTATCCATTTATGTACTCCTCCTATATAACCAATTATGGGGCCCTTAATTTCTTTTATGTCCTCAGGTACCCGAGGGTGTTCTTCAGATTTCACCTTCTCGAAATTCTCTATGTTAACTCCAAATGGAAAAGTATGAATTCTTTGGGTATATTGGGAACAGTAATCGTATAATTCTTTAGCCGTGACAAACACCAAGTCTGACTGCTTAATCAATTTCTTTTCTGCGTATCTCACCTTGTGCGCTGAGGACGAACTCACGGCGAAATTGTCGATGCAGTAATAGATGGCAATTTTTTTGTTTATGTTATTGATTAAATCCAGAGTCAGCCCTGTAGGGAGGAATGTCCAAATGATCGGGTCGTTGAAATCCATGGCTTTCATCCACCTCTTCAAGTGAAACAGAAGTATGTACTTGTTGATCCATCTGGCTATCCGGAAATAGGGAAAAGGGAGAACGATGGGTGAAAATACATACAGATTCTCTTTTTCCTTTCTTATGCCTCTTACGCCTTTAGACCAATTGACGAATCGCTTTTTTAGTCTAGGAATATCGCGCAGAGTGGGTGCTCTGACTCCTGTATTTTCGATAAAAAGGACTCTATTGCCATTCTTAGCATAAGTAGACATAATCTCCTGATGGCCCTGCCAGATGAAATCCCAGTCGATCGATGAAATACAGATAATATTTTGAGATTGTAACATGATTATGCGATCTCTCCTTTGGGTCTATACCCGCAGGCACTAAGGACTGTATTAACTACATTTCTATTATGATTATACATATCCCAGTTTTATTCTAAATAGAGAAGCAAAAAAAGTTATGTAGGGTTTCCAGTATAGAGGGTATTCCTTAATAGCTTTTAGATGCCACTTCCTGCTCTGGGAGAATTCTTTACGATAATTAAATGCTAGAGCCGCACCTAAAATAACTTGTGATTTCCTTTTTTTTATGGTTGCCTTAAGGCGTGTTTCATCAAAGTCAAGATTTTTAGCATTCTCGTTGAGTAGATGAAGCATGTTCAAGGCCTGTTTTTCAATGTTTGCTAGACTCGCGCTGCCCTCAGTAACTCTATGGATACCAAGAAGCTCGGGTAGATAAAAGAACCGATATCGTTTTGATTCAGCTAGCCTGAGCCAGAAATCATAGTCTTCCACAGTAAATAACTTCTCATCTTCTGAAAATGCGAATTTGTCCTCAGAGAATATGGATCTTTTTAAAACTGTTGATGATATACCGAGAGTATTACCTTCAAGCAAAAGCTGTCTATACATATCATCTTGATAGGCCCGTAAGAAGTCTGCTTAAATATTTTTTCGTCAGACGATCTCTGAAGACTCAAATCGTGGCAGAGAATATCAACTGTTGAATCGCTATTAAAGATTTCAAGACATCTTTCCAGCTTGTTTGGATACCAGATATCGTCCCCATCAAATAAAGCGATTAATCGGCCGGTGGCAATCTCCATACCTCTATTTCGTGTGTTTGCGGGAAGACCACTGGGACTTTGCTTAATATATTTAATTCTTTTATCCTCGAGCTTAGAAACCTCTTCCTCCGTATTATCAGGTGATCCATCGTCAATTATGATTAGTTCGTAATCTTTAAAAGTCTGTTCGAGAACCGACTCAATCGCCGCCCGAATATAGTTGCCGTGCATGTATGTTGTTACTACTACACTGATCTCATTCATCGAGAAGTTCTTTTCTCAAATAGAAACTCGTTTTTTTAGAAGCAATAGGCCCTCTTCGAACCCAAAGGGAATTATACCTAACTCCCTCTCGATTTTTGTTGTTCTGTAAGAGGTGTTTTTAGGTCTAGGAGCTATATTTGGGAAAGATTTGCTTGAGACTGGGTTTATGAGAGCAGCATCCAGAGAGAAGACCTTTGCTATCGCGTTGGCCGCTTCATATCGACTCAGTACATCCCTACCTGCTATGTGGTAGATTCCAGTCGCATCTTTATCGATCAACTTCCAAATGACCTCTGCGCATTGATAGGATAGGAGAGGATTTTCGAAAACATCATCAACTACGTTTATGCTCTCTCTGTTTTGTAATTTTTCCAAGATCCAAAAATAAAAACATTTTCTCTCGTTTGGATTGTTCAAACCATACATGAGAATAGGTCTGATAATCAAATAATTTTTAAGATTTTCTCCTACCAACAGCTCACAAGCCAATTTTGCTTCACCATATCGGTTAATGGGATTAGGCTTGTCTTCCTCGCAGTATGGAGCATTATCCCCATCGAAAATTGCATTAGTCGATATATAGACCAGTTTTGCTTTTTTCCTATGTGCGAGTTCAATCACATTCTTAGTGCCCACAACGTTTGAGACGTAGCATCTCTCCGGTTCCCTCTCGCATATATCAGTACTTGCTATACCTGCTGCATGGATAATTGTGTCGATTTTATCGTCTCGGAAATTATTGAAAAGCTCGTTGTTATCGGTGACGTCGCAGATGGAATACTCTACGAATTCGTCATGTGGCATTTGATAATTCCCTATATATATGCCCTTTAAAGTTTTATTTTTTTTATTCTCTTCCACAAGGGCCGTGCCAAGAAGGCCTGTGATGCCTGTTATTAAAGTGTTCATGGACTGTACTCAAAATATTCTTAATGGCAGCTGACCGCCATATTCTGGACTTCGGAGTGGATCTAACTCAAAGTGATCAGAAAATATTGTCGTTTTCCTTGATGTTTTAGAATGAGTTATTTGTCTTCTAAAACAAATTGCCCTAAGAAAAGATTTTGCCATATTCTTCTTAGAATCAATCTGACGCTAGTAGAAAATCCAAGGTTTCCATATTTGATTCGTCTTTGTAGCGTAGGGATAGTAAAAAAGAAATGATGGAATCTGGATGGGGGGAGTTTGATAATATGTTTTATTATCGGAATGAAAATTGGGTATTTTACGGCAAACCAAAAAAACATATGGAGGTTACATAATTGTTTGATATTTTTCTGTTTTAGAACACTCGTGAGGTGGTAGTAAGAAGTCATGGATTCTACATTATAATCTTCGTCGATTAACTTTTTTTCTTTTGAATAATCTGCTAGTTTTGTTCCTGGGTATGGCTGGAAAATAGATGCCCACGCCAGCTCTATGTTCATTTCGTAATTTAGGTTGATTGATTCAATGGCATTCTCTACTGTTTCTCCTGGAAGACCAATCATATTATAAGTCGTCATCCTCAGATTATATTTATGACAATATCTTGCTGCATCTAGCAATTGTTTATTTGTTATTTCTTTTTTTAAGAGTGATATCCTCATTTCTTCATTGCCGCATTCTACTCCAATACTTACTCTGTCACATCCCTTTTCCTTTAGATTCCGAACCATTTCTTCTGTTAAAAAATTGGCCCTTGCTGAACAGATAAATGGAATATTGATCTCATCTTTATATAAATCTAAAAATTTATACAGCCAGCTTTTGTTGTATATAAAAAGATCATCGTCAAATCGCACTGCATTTGCTTTTGGGTATTTTTTAGTAAGAACCTTGATTTCTTCTATCACATTTTCAGGTGTTCTTTGTCTGAGATATATACCTTTTCCTTTGTAGATCTCTCTTTTTTTTGCGTTATAACAGTAGGAGCATTTGAACGGGCATCCTCTAGTTGAATACACATGAAGAACCGGGTCTTCTCCCATGGCTTTATACTTGCTGTAACAAACTCTATCAACAAAAGGGAGGGAATCTAAATCCTCGACGACTATTCTCACTTCATTTTTATAGATTTTTTTATCTTTTTTGATCCAAAGATTTTTTATTTTTGTTATATCTTTTTTTTTATCAATTCTATCCAGTAAATCTAATGTGGCATACTCCCCCTCTCCTATGCAGATCATATCGATCCCAGGGTCCTTTATTATTTCAGGAAAAAATGTCGGGTGTGGACCGCCCAGTAAAACTGGTATTTTAAGCCTTTTTTTTAGTTTCTTTGCCGTTTCTATAACCCAATTGTGTTCTCCTGATGTGCATGAAAAAGCAAGTATGTCGGGTGAAAATTCTTCTACTTTTTTTAGAAGATCTCTCTCCCCTCTCTCCAGAAAGACTTCGCAAACATGGTTGTGTTTTTTGAGGAGGGCAATTATTAGAGCAACACCGAGCCTGAAGAATAAATCCTCATTGATAAAAGCTATTCTCGCCACTTTTTTTCCTTGAGAAATTTTTTACTGAGACAAAATTTAATTCTGCATCTTGGCGTATTGAATATTTTTCAAGCACTGTAATATAGCTGTAGCCTCTTCCGAAATATGAATTGTTATTGTTGAATTCTCTTTTCCGGTATGAATTTCACAGGATAACATAATTTGGGAAGGTCTTGAAGACCAGAGCATTTTCCATTCTACCCTCAATTATTCCCACGATAGAAATAGAAGTGTGAATATGTGAGTAAAGGATGAATATCTGTCAGGCACAATTAAATTATTTTGTATTTATACAATACTGTTTTCTGTCAGTAGTTTTTCCCAGCGCTGAAGGGATGGATCCAAACAGAAATATTGGGAGATAAACTCCTTAATTTCGTTTAAATCTTGTTTTCTTTCATTACATTGGATACTTTGTTCGATAGCTGTCCTTAATTCAAGCGGAGTATGGACTTTTATATAGAACTCTTCAAATCCGTTCAATACGCTCATAAACATATTATCGCTGAAGATGGGGATGATCACTTTACAACCTCCTGCCAGTCCTTCTACAGCCACAGCAGAACTCCCCACAATTAAAATTTTTACAGTCTTGAGTAATTTGTCTACTGGGTCATGTTTAATGACATAGTTTTGATTTCTGATATCATTTCCTAACTCTTTTAATATCATCTCAAAAGGTAAGGTTGGATGTCCTTTTAGCCAGACTTTAAATCCGTTTGGCCTTGGGAAAGCTTTATAAAAGAGTGAGATTAATGCTCGGGTTTCCTCTGTATTTACAGAACCAGCAATGAGCACGATGTCTTGCTTCTTAAAACGCCCTAAATCTCTGAGATAGTCAGTTAAGTATAAATGCCTTATGGCTTCCACTTTTGTTATATTGGGATGTTTGCAGTGAGACATAAGATGTAATGAGATGTCTCCATTACAAGCAATGATATCAGGAGCTGGAAGAAATTCTGATTTTCCTTTTTGAAGCATCTCATTTGGATGAATCATGTAGGAGAAAGCATTCCTGTAAATTGCTCCGTGTTGGAAGCCAATAGACTTTATTTGAGGAGTCATCAATTGTTTTGCTGCATTCAGCGCCCTCTCCCATGCTTGCATCTCTAAACAATAGATACAATAGGAAGGATAAGGAAAATGAGAGAAGACCTCTTTGTACAATTCAAAATACAAGATGCCTACTAATCCTGTCCAGCCGATAAAGGACCGAGCCATTAGGTTTTTAATAAAAACGGTGCCTTCTGGAATCGATAAATTTTCGTGCAGAATCCTTGTGGGCATTAGTTTTATCAATTTTAGAAAAATTCGAAATTGGCGGATCCAGAGAGAAAACACTCTGAATATGACATTAAGGGACATAAATTCATCGAGAAAAAAATTCACTTCTCCATTTTTTTTAAAAATTTGAGCGAGCCTTAGTGCATAGCTGAAACTATTTTCATATATAGACCAATACATCCATATCCAGATTATCTTTTTGTCCATTTCCGATAGTTTGTCTTGAAGCGGCATGGCATAATTGTTTTTCAATATCCCCTGTTTTGCTGCCTTGTTATCCACAGCCGGAAAATAGCTCACAAATAGGATTGAATTGTCAAATATTTTCATTCTCTTTCTTTTTGAACCCATAACTAGTTTTGTTCGAATAGCCTTCAAGATGCGTATGGCAAAGTGAATCAATGCTTTCAAAGCGAAATTAAGGGCGGATTCTCCGTTAAGGAATGATTTCGTTTTTTCCTTAATTGACTTTTTTCTTTTCAGAGAAGTCATTGGAGATGCTTTAATAGAATGTCTTTTACAGATCTTCACAATGGACAATCGGAGGGTTTTTTCAGAGATTGAAACAAGACATGAATGGAACGAGTTGGAAGAGATG
>Ga0114920_10001219_pt1 | contig 11782 bp, 8 predicted proteins | sample ChitaG_FD_88683 | JGI IMG/M metagenome (GOLD analysis project Ga0114920, IMG submission 88683) | Deep subsurface microbial communities from South Pacific Ocean to uncover new lineages of life (NeLLi) - Chile_00310 metaG | ecosystem: Environmental > Aquatic > Marine > Oceanic > Sediment ... | reverse complement strand
GGTACCCGGACTCCCGAAGTGTTATCCAGTCGGTGGCGACAGGTCTCCAGTTCTCGCCAATAATGAGAATCGGCGAACAATCGGCAGGTGACAACGAATAGTGATCAGCGCTCAATTGATCCGTGAAAAGCAGTCGATGCTCATGGCACACAAGCCATAATCCTTGATGCCCGGAATAGTAGCCATCAGAATCCCGTTCAACATTGACGCTCTGGTGGTATATTATATCAGCAGGAATATGAGCACAACTGTCAGCCGAGAGAACATCCTGAAAACTGGACGCCAGCGTTTCATCCACGTAGACGGCACTCGCTCCATACGTTCGTATCAATCTGGCAATGTCGTCAAGAGCATCGTACTCCGCTGAGACAACAAACAATCTTCCAATCTTTCGGATCCCCAACCGGTTCATCATCGGTTTGACAATCTTTTCGTCAACAGGGTACTTTCTCCCGGACAGCCCGGTCAACACTATATCCGCCTCATCAGAGCCCGACCGACCGATAAAAGCAGCGACACCGCCAGGAACCTGGTAAAGCGAAACCAACCGCACACCACTGTCGATAGGACAGACAACCCCCGCAAGCAGGCCAGCATTGATGGCAACTACCAACAGCAGGATGGAGAGTCGTCGTGCGGCACGGCTGGAGATCGACAATGTAAAGAGCACTATGAGAACATAAACAAACAGCGTAATGAGAACGGCAGCGCCACCCGGAAGAGTCTTATGCACCTCCAACACCGGGATCGCTTCTCCCCCCATCAGATTAAGGAGTGCCACGATCAGAAGCAGAAGCTTGTTGATCAGCGACCCCACAAACATTCCAAGCAACGGCCAGATCAAATCGGCGACCAGCAGAGTAAGAACACCGACCACCGTAATCGAGACCAATGGTACAATAAGCAGGTTGGCAAGGACCGAAATAACAGGTATGCGACCAAAGTAGAAGACGATAAGGGGCATCGAAAATATTTGTGCCACAACGGAGATAATCAACGGCATGTAAAACCAGCGTTGCCAGTTTGTCCCATGGTAACGCTCCAGGCTTTGTGATATGCGAGGAACCACGAAGATCAGCCCCCAGGCAGTGACAAACGAAAGCTGAAAACCGACATCGTATAACTGCGCCGGAGCCACCAGAAGTATGATCAGGGCAGTAAGTGAGATGATGTTGTTTAGATCATGCCGTCGCTGGGCTACTCTTGAGAGAATAACAAGTACCGCCATGAGCGACGCCCGAATAACCGATGGCTCCCCGTAGGAGAGGATAAGAAAGACGAGAACTACCGAGATCAGAACGATGGCTCTTCGATTTGGCGAAATCGAAAGCGGACGCATGAGGACGACAAAAAAGAGCACGACCAATGCCACGTTTGATCCGGAAACGGCCAGCAGGTGCATCGTACCGCTGTCTCTAAACATCCTGTAGACATTGGGCGGAATGTTTCTGGTTTCGCCGATCAGAAAGCCGGCAGACAAAGCTGCCGCGACGGGTGTCAGGTTGCGCTTTAAGCTTGCGACAATCTCAGCCCGAAGGCCGTCAACGAACGAAAGGACCCCAAGGCGAGAACGTCGATCAACGCGAACATCCAACAATGTCGGAAGGTAAACAATGCCTGAGATACCCTTTAGCGTGAGATACCGGCGATAATCAAACCCCACGGACTCCCCGGGCGGCGGCAGAGGGTAAATGCGACCCCGGAATTCCACGCGGTCTCCCCGCTGAAGGGCGGTGGTTGTATCCGTTACTTTCAGAAGAATAGCGCCATCAACCAACTGCACGGTTTCACCTGCAAGAGAATCAAGGGCGATCTTAATCTCAGTCCGGTCAGGTTTCAACTCGGGCCAGTCCGCCACCTTCCCGAAGATACGATATATCCTTTTCTCAGTAACCACACGACTGACATGGCGTGGGCCAACGTCGACATACCTGTGACTGTAGTGAAAGGCGGAGAAACCAGCGAGGCAGGAGCCGAGCAGAATCAACGTTGCCACAGTTCGGCGGTGAGCGTAAAGGTAGTATCCGACAATCCCACTCGTCAGTGAAACGAACAGATACAGCCACGACGGCAGGTCAAAGACATCGGCAGACACAATACCAAGGAGAACGAATACCAGCAGGAACAGACTTGGATATTTACGAATCATTGAAGTTGGTCAGAAACTCATTTCCCGAGAAGACTCCTTCTCAGCAGGGATAGTTCCTTCGTTCTGAGGACCAGGCAAAACACCAGATAGAGCAAGCCCCCGGTTATTAAAGACACAAGCAGATTCAGGATGCGACCGACAACTTCGGAGTACCACTGGGTGAAATCGACGGTCACAAAGTCAGCGATATAAAACGCCAGACAGGCTGCTACGGCGAGCCTGAAGAAGTCAAGCACAACGCGACTGCGCGATATTGGAATTCCTTTCGCTGGAAGATAATACAACAGCAGGGCGATATTCAGCAATGCGGCAAGCGAGGTAGCTGCGGCCAGTCCTGCGAAGTCGAGCGCCTTGATCATCGGATAGTAAAGGGCCATGTTGATCAGCACCGAGAACACGGAAATCCTTGCCGGCAGGCGCGAATCGCCAAGCGCATAGAATATCGGCACAGTCACACGCACGGCAGCAAAGCCAATCAGACCGTAGGAATAGTGAAGTAATGTCAAAGCCGTATTCCGGGCATCAATCTCGGAAAATGCCCCCCACTGGTAGATGACACTGACAAGCTCGGGGCCGAGGAGTGCGAGGAAAACCGCCGATGGAACGATGAACAGGAAGTTCAGACCAAGCGCCTGGCGGTATGTTCGACCCAGCTCCTCCATGTTTCCTTTAGCCACAATTTCGGACGCCTTGGGCAGAGCTACCGTTCCCAGAGCTACTGCAAACACACCCAGCGGAAAATGCATCAGGCGATACGAATAGTTCAGATACGAAATAGAACCTTCAATCAGAAACGAAGCCAGCAGTGTGTTGACAATGATGTTCACCCGTCCGGCCGACATACCGACCACCATCGGTGCAAACAGTCGCACCACTTTCTTAAGCCCCTCGTCGAGGAAACCCATCCGCCACCGGAGTCGGTAACCGATTCTCCAAAGGGACGGTATTTGTATTGCAAGTTGACCCAGGCCACCAATCAGGACACCGATAGCCAGTGAATAGATGGGGACGTTCAAAAAACGATGCAGCGCCACCATGGAAAGAATCATTCCGAGATTGAATACCGCCGGTGCAACAGCCGGTATACCAAACCGTCCGAATGAATTCAGCATACCCATAACCAGCGCTGAAAGAGATACGAGCAGCAGATAGACAAACATGAGACGCGTCAGGTTCACAGTCAGGCTGAACTTGAAAGGATCAGCGACAAAACCGTTCGCGCAGACATAGACAATCACCGGAGCCGCGACAATCCCCAGCAGGACAATCATTCCTACCACCAGCAGCACCGCCGTAAGAACAGTATTGGCCAGGCTGAAGGCTTCCTGTTCAGACCTGTTGACCAGCTTCTCCTTGAAGACCGGGACAAAGGCTGATGAAAGCGCACCCTCGGCAAACATGTCCCGCAACAGATTTGGAATGCGAAAGGCAGCGACAAATGCATCGGTGGCCAGCGAAGCTCCGAAGAGATAAGCCATCACCTGCTCTCGGACCAGCCCCAGTACGCGAGAAAGAGCGGTCGCTGAAGAGACCAGCGAAACCGATCTGACAAACGAGCCTTCTTTTACCTTACTTGTTGACAAAGCCTGTCCACAGGATATATTGGAAAGTTAAATTGTTCATTGTTACCGAGAGGAAACAACTTGCCGCAACATAAGTCTTGTAAGAAACGGATGAAAACGTCGGCGGAGCAACGACTTAATAACCGCGCCTTTCGTTCCCGTCTCCGGGTTGCTATCAAAGAGGTCAGGGCAGAGCAAAATAAAGAAGATGCAATCAAGAGACTGCTTCATGCCCACCGCCTTATTGACAAAGCAGTCAGCCACGGTCTGATTCACAAGAAAACCGCGGACCGCAACAAGTCCCGTCTGGCCCTGTTGGTCAACAAGCTCTGATATGCTTCTGTTGCATCTGCAGACCATTATTAAAACAAGTGCCTCGCCAGTTTCAGCAGGCGGGGTCTTTTTTTTACGATTCCCAGAAAGATGGCCATCGGGCTAATCGAATCAACCGTTTTTGTCCCAAAATAGTCATCGAGAGCCAGGACAACCTCGTCCAGTTCCTGATCGGACAGTCGGTCAATAACATCCTTTATCTCTGCGTACCTTTTTAGAATATGGTGCTGTTGCGCTGTGAACTGCCTTGGGTATATGTCGTACATGTTTTGAAGTGACTTTGTATCACTTCTCACATAGGCAACAGCAGCCTGGCCCGCAATCTTGCCGGAGAGTATAGCGTTGGCGATTCCCGCTCCCGTTACTGAGTCAAGCACCCGCGCAGCATCGCCAACCACGAGCAAGTTCGACAGCGCCAGTCTGTCAGGCCCTTGATATCGCGGCGACGTTCCACAGCTTGTCGCAACCACATCGCCGCCACCGAACCTGCGTACCACAAACCGATCAAGCAACTCCCTGGCTCTTAGCTGGTCACCGTCAGTTGTCGGAACACCAAGGCCGACTGTAACCTCATCGACTCCTCGTGGAAAAACCCATGCGTATGACCTCGGTGCCACATCCGACCCGATATAAATCTCCATCAGATCCGGCTCTCCCGATACGCCATGCAGACGGTATTGCAGAAACGCCTCGGTTTTATTCAGATTCAACCTGTTATCAATTCCCGTCCGGCGGGCAATAGTCCCCTCAACTCCATCGGCAGCGATGAAAACATGCGCAAAGAGCTGCCGTTCCCTCTCATCTGAGTCCACAAACGTAATGGATTCGAACAGGGTCGTCCCCTTACCCAAGCCGACCGCGCGACAGCCCGTCATGAGCGTTCCCCCCGCAGCGACAAACTCATCAGCCAGATCCTGCTCCATTACCGGTCGATCTAGTATGTAGCCGGCTTCAGGGTGATGCAACTCCACAGTATGGCCTGAGGGTGAAACCAGCAATCCGCGCTCGATTCTATTCTTGATCCAGTGCGGCTTGATCGTCAGAAGACCGTTGACAGATCCGACTGTAACCGCTTCACCGCAATTGAGCGGATACCCAATCCGGTCATCCTTCTCAATAATGATGACAGAAAGGTTCCCTCGGACAGTCTCGCAACCAGCCATCAGTCCGGCTGGTCCTGCCCCGATAACGATTAGATCACACGCGTTGTTCATCCACCTGTTCCAGCGCTGCCACCGGACAAAAAAGACTACAGTCACCACAGGATATACAGATCTCTTCCTGACACCGGATGCCGGACTTCAGAAGAACAAGCGCTTCGACCGGACAGAGAGCAACGCACGCTCCACATCCCAGGCAATCTTGACTGTGGGTTACAAGCACAGACAAATCTACCAGCCTCTTATCGCCGGTTCAAGAGGTTTTTCAGCGATTCAGCAAGTAGATTCGGCCCTCAAACAGAGAGGTTCTGCATGATTGTTCGCGGAAAGCGATCAGATCCTGAAGGAACAGTTCCTTGTCTTGCAGGGAGATGTCGGATTCAAGGACCGACAGAGGAAAATCAATATTGAATACCCTGCAATCTGACGAGACAGAGATAATACCGGGCGGGAACAACCGTCCCGAGACGGCAGCGGAGATCAAATCATCAACTCCGAACGATGGCACCTTGACGGTGCCGCTACATGTTGCAGCTTTGTAAACGGAGTCCCGGCAACTGGTGATCCGCTTCGCAATTGGCAGATAACGTCCTTTGCTGGCTATCGCCCGAAAAACATTTTCCAACGGCACTGGACAACCACTTCCGTTGCTGTGACGCAACCACACCTGTTTTTGGCCACAGTTGACGAACGTGAATTCCAATTGCATCGAATCATTGGGCTTGCTTCCCCGCCCGTTGCCAATCATGATCCGTCGGGGATACTTTGTCGACAACCTGATCAGGTCGTCAAGGGTAAAATCGATCAGACCGAGTTTCTGCGAACTGACCTTGAGGCTTCTGTGAGAGCAGACCTGCACCGGAACATGGAGCAGCCCGATGTCCGCCAGTTTCCTGAACAGAGAAGTCCCATCCAGGAGCAGGTACCTGTCCTGATCGAAACGAGCGGCCAGAAAGGGGTGCATGACTACTGATCTATCCCACAGCTCGGCTCCGTTTCCGCTCAAGCTGGCCGAGGACCATTCAAAAGGATATATCTGGTCACGGCCCAATAGTCTGACACGAGTTGAAAGAGGCGTTCTCATGCCGAGCTATTAAGCAAGCGCCGTGCCTTTGATGAAGTGAGATTTCCAAGCCCCTTGTGCACAAGACAATACCTGCGGTGGGCGGGCAATAATGCCTTCCTGGGGCTATAATTGAGGTTCTGCAATATGTCTGGAAAATCTCCCAATTCACAAATTGTGAAAGCGGGTTCGCTGTTTGGCGGTGAGCCTGAGAACCAGGATCTCGTGGCCGGGTCTGCATTCAATTGCCGATAGAATACCGAGAATCCTACTCAACACAGCCAGGCTGCAGATCGTACCCACCCATGAACAGGTACGCGATGAGACCGGTCAGGTCTCCGATATCGATATCGCAGGAGGCATCGACATCTGCGCCATTGGGATTCGGCAGCGGTGTATAGGTCACGAACAGGTAGTCAATGACTACCGTCAAATCCGCTATATCCACCAGACCGTCGCCATCCGCGTCGCCATTGGAAACTGGTTCCACTGCCTCGTCAAAGTACTCAACAACTTTGCTCATAAGCAACTGCGCCGAGGCTGGAGTGAGATAGTAGAGCGGGAAAGACAGGAGTACCCGCTTGCCATTTGGTCCTTCATATGCTATCCCAACCGGTTCTCCCTCGAAGTCAGGATAGTCAATGTACGAATCATAGGTGTATATCACAGTGGCGCCGGGAAGTGTAAACAGGATGGGGATGTTCGGCCACTCATCCATTCCACGAGCCGGATCAATCTGGATCGATGGCCAGCCGTCTTGACCGTGAGCGCCCACAAAATCAGGCGAACCCCAGTAGTAATATCCGGAAAGCCTGAATTCGTTGTAAAGAATGTGATCAGACGGCACTGGAGTGTCAGCCCAGCCCTGAATAGTCCAATACCCGGAAACAAGAATGTTCGTATTGTAGCCAGCGTACCAGGTCAGCACATCTTCACTCTCACGGATAGTCTTTCTCGAAGGATCATCATCAATCCAGAAGAGCGATGAAAAGGGCCCGACACCGGACCGGGTCAGAGTATCGCTTTTCTCTTCCAGTACCAGCAGGCCGTATGGTTGGTCACCCATGATGCTGTCAAAGTACGCTTCCTGTTCCAACTGCTCCGGGATATACTGATTCTCCTCGGAGAACGCATCGATCAGCGCCAGACCGCCGTCGAATGTAGCCGCAAAAGCGCTTGCCGGTTCAGACAGTCCTGATTCGTGCCCGTCGAGGTCAACCGCCGCAACACGGTAGCCATACTCTACCTGCCGGACGACATTGGTGTCGGTAAAAGCAGCGACTGTGAAATCTGTTCTGTATAGGCGATAGTCTCCAATACCGGTTATCCTGCGGTACAAGTTGTAGTGAGCCAGGTCAGCCTCGGTGTTTTCCTCCCAGATCAAAGATATGCTGGCGGAGTCCGCCAACGCGACCAGGTTCTGCGGTGAGCGTGGATACACCAGGGGCAGCTCCGAACCTTCCACAGCGTACAGAGAGCGGTAGCCACCGGGAGCGACCCCGACAACAAGGAAATAGCTCCGGACACCTTCGGTAAGCCCGGTCCATATGTAGGAGCAGGCACCCGGGCCGACCTGGACAGAATCGACATACGTGCCGGGACTGGTGCCACGGTAGATGATGTAGATGTTGTCGGTGTAACAGTTCGACCAGTGAATCTCCAGCGACTGGCCATCTCCAATATCCACGATATTCTCGACCGTTGCCGGCGACGGCGACTCGGCAACTATCAGAACTGAAGCAAGTAACATCCTGACGACATCAGTGAGGTACGGAAAGTCCATGCGCGAACTGATATCAAAGCGGGTATGCCAGCCGGCATAGTTGAAATTCGATTCAATCGCGTCGACAATGTTGAACCCCTCCTTGTAGAACGAGGCGTGATCCGAGTTGAAACTCAAGGAGGCAAAGACCGGCGAAAGCGAAGTAACCCTCCCGGCCGAAGCTGCTGTGATCTGCCGATAAATATCGATTTCACCTGCCTGCAGGTCGATATTCCAGGGCGCGCCCCCCGTATAGCCGATCATGTCGGCATTGAACATTACTTCGATATTGGTGCCGGATACCCTGAAATCCCGGGCGGCACGACTGGAGCCTACTATCCCGACCTCTTCAGCGGAAAAGGGCATGAAGATGATGGTCTTCCGAAGCGGCACATCCGCCAGCACCCGGGCCAACTCCAGCGTCATGGCGGTCCCTGAGGCATTGTCGTCCGCACCCGGTGCATATACCGTAGGTGGCTCCGGTTGACCATGCGTGAAGGCGTCATAGTGGGCACCCACAACAATGACTGTATTCGCCTCAGCCTGCCCGGGTTTGACGGCTTTCACGTTGTAATGCCAGCCGCCGCCCCACTCAAAAGGCGGTGTTGTAACATCGGTATACCCCCAGTCGTGAAACTTCCCGACAAGCCAGTCGCGGGCGCGGTCGATAGAGTCCGTCCAGATATAACGAGTGTAGAAATCCTCCAGCCTGGTGTCAAAGGCATAGACCGAATCCTGACTGATTCGTGCCACCAGCGAATCGGTGGGATATTCTTCCCAGAGTAACCCGGACGTGGGCACCGCCGGCAGCATATAATGAAATGCCGTTGTGTATTCCGTGATCGGTATGACCTTATACGGGCTGGTGTCGGAAAGGGTCGAGGCAGCCACGCGACTCATCTGAACCAGCCTTGCCCCATGACCAAGTTCGACCGTCCGCCCAAACATGTCAAGACGAATACCCGGTACATCGGTGTGGCTGCGCGGTGGCAGGATAATATGACTGTTCTCCGGATCAACATCGCGCAACAGGATTTCATACGCGATCCCTGCCTCATCCAGAAGTCGGGTCTGATCGCCTTCCAGAATGACAAGGAATTCTCCACCGAATTTGCCATATGCGTGACCCAGAATGGCAGTGGCCTGCTCAACCTGGGACTGACTTGTAAGAGCTATAAGCCCAATGTCATCAGCAAGTGCACTTGATAGCAGCAACAGCACGAGAACTACCGATATCGCAGCCTTTCGTAATCCAGTCATCTTGACCTCTCCTGCTATGTCTGATGTATCCTTACCTTAAATAACGCAGCTTCTCAATATACGTTCAATACTATACTGTGGTTGCAGACAGAACGCAACGCATTTCAGTCCAACGATCCAACATGTCGGGGAAACAGGGGAAGCGGAACCTCCACTATATTTTGATTCCCCTCTGGATCGGCTTGAACTCGTGCCTGTTCTGATCATCAGTATCCGGCCTGAGCACCGGCTTGCGATCGCGTGGAATCGATGGAAAATCCGCAAGTGGCGTAAGAGCGGCATTGTTCTGTGGCTGTACGTACGAGACAGAAATTTTGAAATTCTGGCTGTGTTCCCGGAGAAGCCTGTCCCTCGCAGAGCCTTTTCCAATGTGACGGCCGCGACCGGCAAATGAAAACACAAACTCAGGGTCGGAGGACAGGACCATAACCTGCTTGATTTTTTCGTCCTTGAGCTTTGTACTTATAAATCGCAGGAGGGCAAAGAAAGCGGCGAATTCCAGATCAGTTCTGTCGCCGTCCACACGGCATTTGAATAGAATACCGTGAGACGGAATAGCAAACAATGTTATTCCCCGAGCGAAGCCGTTGCTTTCGTAGAATGGATCCATCTGCGGGTGATGAAAGCCGGCAATGTAACACTTGACTGGTCCATCAGGCTTGAGCATACTGGCACTGAGAGCAAGACAGATGCCATTTCTACCCCCACCTGACTGGAATACAATCGGTTGCCTGCCAATTAGTTAGGGTGCCGGCAAAAACACTGGGGCCGGACCTGTGGCTCCGGTTTTCAGGATTCCTGAAACGAGGTGACAATTATGAATCGATTGATTTCATCAACTGCGCCTTCAAGTCAGGTCGTGCCTCACGGTATTTTCCTTTTGCCGTTGCGAAGGGCTGACCATCCTCACCGAGAGCTTCCCCCTCTGTGATAAATATCCTCCCCTTGCCGGCTACTACCCGACCTGTGAACCTGATTTTCTCGCCGGTTGCGACCGGTCTAAGGAATCTGATAGTCATCTCGGCAGTCACGGCAAACACCCCCGCAGCGACTGTACTTGACGATCTCATCCATGCCCGACTGAATACGATGAAACGAACCCGTTGTCAATGTCCCGGAATAAAAAAAGCCCGGTGAGGACCGGGCTTTGTCTTCGTTCATACAACAACTATTGGACTGTGCACACCTGAGTGGAATAGGAACAGGTGTCCGTATCCAGAGTTACTTCAGCCTCCATCAAACCGTTTGTAAAGGTGAGATCAAACTCCCAACTTGTATTGGCAACGGCGGCGGAGTCTTTCTTGTAACTGGCATCGACCGTAACCGACATGGACCCCGAACACGGGCAGCCGTAATTCCAATAGCTGCCGGATTTGTTGACCGTGAAATCGGTGATTGTTGCCTGGATGTCAAAATCCCACCAGACTGTGGAGTCATTGCTGACGTACTTGGACGCTATCACCACGTTATGGAAACCGTCGATGGTGGCTGTTGTGCCATCGATACCCGTGAGATCGAGGTCACTGTGAATATCGAGAGTCGCGTGACTGACAGTGGTATCATTGACGTTTTTGCACCAGTAGTGCTTGAAGAGGATCTGGTCGGCGCCGACGACATCCCCCCGGGGAACGCCGTTGTTCAGAAATCGAATCGAATCCAGACCGTAAATCTGTGCGCCCGCCTGCATAAAGAAATAGATCAACCAGTTGTCTGACTGTTTCGACGAATCCGGCGGTGCGGGTCCGAAAACAATGTCATCCAGCTCGTCAACACTGGCCAACGCCATGCTCAGGCCGTCATTGACCAGTCCCCTGGTGTCTTCGACGAAGTCTTCAACCTGTTCCTTCACCGTAGAGAACTGCGGGCTGGCAATGGTGTCAACGACATCATCACCGTCGCTTATCTGAGTGGGGGCGGGATCGTCATCCGAACAGCCAACAAAGGTCAGGGAAAAGGCTGACATAACAACGAGACCCACGATGAAGATGAGATTTCGGGAACGCATACAGCGACTCCTTTCGTTAATTTCCTGCTCTCCGTCGCGGGTCAATCCAAAGGTTATGAATGCGCCAGCAGAAAAGCCATGATCGCTTTTTGAATATGAAGCCGGTTTTCCGCCTGGTCAAATACCACCGACCGGGGACTGTCCATAACCTCATCGGTAATTTCCTTACCCCGATCAGCAGGGAGACAATGCATCACAACAGCCTTCGAATTCGCCCGAGCCAACAGAGAACTATTCACCTGAAATTTCTTTAGTTTTTCTTCCTTATCCTCAGCAAGATGCTTCTGGCCCATAGAGGCCCAGACATCCGTATAGACTACATCGGCATCGGCAACCGCTTCTTTAGGATCGTCAGTAATCGAAACAATACTTGCGCGGTTGCGTTTAGCGGCTTCTACGATTTCCGTGGCGGGCTGGCAGTCCTCAGCCGTACCGATGCGGAACTCCACAGGCAGTAAGGAAGTCAGGTTCAGCCAACTGTTGGCGAT
>Ga0114920_10001218_pt1 | contig 11785 bp, 11 predicted proteins | sample ChitaG_FD_88683 | JGI IMG/M metagenome (GOLD analysis project Ga0114920, IMG submission 88683) | Deep subsurface microbial communities from South Pacific Ocean to uncover new lineages of life (NeLLi) - Chile_00310 metaG | ecosystem: Environmental > Aquatic > Marine > Oceanic > Sediment ... | reverse complement strand
TCTCCCTGTTTTAGCACTGGTTGAAACTATATTCCTATTATATGCAAGCTGTCAAGCCCACTTAAATACACTTGCTTAAATAGAAGCTCAATTGGGGCTATTTGGCACCCTGTAGAAATACCTTCTCCGGCTGCCACTGCCCGCTTTCGGTGTTGAAGCGCAACATACCAACAAAGCAACCATCAGGGGTATAAGCACGGCAATAGTCGTCAAAAGAGGATAAGCTTGAAGGAAATTGAGCGTCACCGGTGCTACTATCACCCGTATTCTCGAGAACTACCGGGCGTCCCTGCTTAATGGACTGTGCGGTCTTGTTACTGACAACTACCGCCGCCCAGGACAAAAGCACCGTGTCAATGGGGTAAACAAAACGTTGCCAGTACCCCGAACGAAAGGCATCATCAAACTGGGACAGCGAAATAGCCTCCTTAATATCAAAAATACCGTAGCTTAAACGGATTAGGCCCTTAAGGTAAGCCCCGCAACCGAGAGACCGTCCCAAGTCATGCGCCAGCGAACGGATATAGGTACCCTTACCGCAGACAACTTCTATGGTAGCCACCGGTGGAGTGAAGTCTATAAGCTCAATCTTGTAGATTTTAGCTGGCCGGCTTTTCCTTTTAACGCTAATGCCGGCTCGTGCCAACTGGTAGAGGGGCTTACCCCGATACTTTATGGCACTATACATCGGAGGAGTCTGCCGGATAAGACCAGAGAAAGAATTAAGTGCTGACCCTAGTTTTTCTCTATTAATTCCAGAAATATCTCCCTTAAAGGTAACCTTGCCCTCGCTGTCATAGGTATCGGTAGCCACTCCCAGCTCAACTTGAGCTCGGTAAGTCTTCGCAGCACTAGCTAAAAACTCGATAACCCGCGTCCCCTGCCCCAAGCAAACCGGCAAAACGCCTGAAGCTTGTGGGTCTAGGGTACCAGCATGCCCCACCCGGCGCTCGGCAGAAAGACGCTTCACCCAAGCCACTACTTCGGCGGAGGTCTTGCCAGGAGGCTTGTTAATATTCAGAATACCGTCCATCAAGCCTCATATCAGTCAGGGGTACTATCAGCCCTAACCCTTTCAATTAACCGCAGGAGGTGGTCCCCCCGCTCAATAGAATCATCCCAGTGAAAGGTCAGTTCGGGGATATGCCGTAACTTCAAGCGTTTGGTCAGCTCACCTCGCAAGAAACCTGAGGCACCAGCAAGTACGCTCAAGAGCTCTTCCTTTCTCACCTCGCTACTGATAGAGCTGACAAATATTTTGGCACTGCGTAAATCAGGAGAGGTTGAGACCTTGGTTACAGTAATAAAACCGCCAAGTCGGGGGTCTTTGACTTGGCGCTGTAGTAACTGGCTAATTTCGCGACGCAGGAGATTATTCACCCGTTCAATACGATGCGCCACAACCGTCCTCCGTAAAAACCATCCTACTTAACTTGCTTCCGATAGAGCTCTAGAATATCGCCAACTTCAAAGTCACTGAAGCCCTCGACACCCACACCACACTCGTATCCAGCGGCTACTTCCTTGACATCATCTTTAAAACGCCTCAAACTGCTGACCGTAGAATCACTCACTACCTCCCTTTGTCGCCATACCCTAACCAAGGCGCCGCGGCTTACCTTGCCCTCGCTAACATTGACACCAGCTATTTTGGTTTTCCTGACCGCAGTGAAAATAGCCCTAACCTCAGCACGCCCTTCAGCAACATCAACATAAGTGGGCTCAAGCATACCTTTAAGTGCCTTACCTACATCATCCACAAGCTCATAAATCACATTGTAAAAACGGATGCCAATACCTTCAATATCAGCCAGCTGCCGCGCTCCGGCCTCACTGCCGGTACCAAAACCAATAATAAGCCCCTTGGAGGCAATAGCTAACATGACATCACTCTCAGTAACATTACCACTGCCAACATGGATAACCCTGACCTGGACTTCATCTACCCCCAGTTGCTCCAGAGAACTTCTTATCGGCTCAATACTGCCTTCAACATCAGTTTTGAGAATAATATTGAGCTCCTTCACCTCGCCGGTACTTATTCGGTCATGCAGATTAGAAAGGCTTAAGGGTCTTGCCGACGAAGCATGTTTTTGCGCCTCAAGCTTGTGCTTTTCAATTAGAGTTTTTGCCTGCTGCTCACCGGCGACAGCATTTAAGGTATCCCCCGCCTGAGGTACACTGCCCAGTCCGAGAATCTCAACTGGCATCGTCGGCTCAGCCTTCCTCATCTGCTTACCAATATCATTAAACATAGCCTTTACCCTGCCCCAGGTTTCTCCTACCACAACAGTATCGCCAATCCTTAAGGTCCCCTCATGAATCAGCGCTGTAGCTAGTGGCCCCTTGGTCTTGTCCATCTTGGCTTCAATAACTACCCCCACCGCAGGTCGAGACGGGTTAGCTTTAAGCTCTTCCATCTCGGCTACAATGAGAAGGTTTTCCAGCAGTTCCGAGATGCCTTGCTTTTCCTTGGCTGAAATCTGGCAGCATACTGTGTCCCCACCCCAGTCCTCACAAACTAGCTCGTTATCAGCCAGTTGCTTTTTAACCAGCTCCGGGTTGGCGTTGGGCTTATCAATCTTATTAAGTGCCACTACGATGGGTATCCCAGCAGCACGGGCGTGGTCAATAGCTTCCAGCGTCTGCGGCATGACACCATCATCAACCGCCACCACCAAGATACAGATATCAGTTACCTGTGCCCCACGAGCCCGCATCGCCGTAAAAGCCTCATGACCCGGGGTATCAAGGAAGGTAATCTTTTGCCCCGAAACCTCTACTTGATAGGCACCAATATGCTGAGTAATCCCCCCCGCCTCAGTAGCCACTACATTAGTTTGCCTGATAGCATCAAGGAGTTTGGTCTTACCATGATTAACATGTCCCATAATAGTAACCACCGCCGGGCGTGGCTTAAGACCACGCCCTCCAACCTCAAGCTGACGCCTCTTTATCTCACCAATAACACTGGCTGATTTTTGTGCTGTCCGTGGCTGAAGTTGCGTCTCATAACCAAGACCCTTGGCTACAGTAGAGGCTACTTCGTAGTCAATGACCTGATTAATGTTAGCCATGATGCTGTTTCTCATCAGTTGCTTGATTATATCTATGGCACTAACCCGCAAAAGCTCAGCCAGCTGCCTGACACTCAAAGCACGGGGCAGCTCTATTGCCTTGGGTGTTGCCGAACCATTTTTAACTCGCTGGCTTGGGGTTTGAGAAACTTTAGCTGACTTGGTTTTTTCTGCCACTAACTAACTCCTTGTAAAAGGTCTTTCCCTTGGCTCATAAGCTGCTGTTTGCTTTCCGGGGTAAGGGCGGTTTTTAAAGCATATTCTAACCGGCCACTACTAAGTCCACTCTGCCAGCATTCCTCTTTCCAGCATAAATAGGCACCGCGTCCCGGTTTTTTGCCACTGGTATCAACCTCAACGCTTCCATCACTGGAACGCACCAGGTGGATTAGCTCCCGCTTCGCCTTCACTTGACGACAACAAACACAAGTGCGTTGCGGTATATGTCTTGCTGAACGCAAACGATGCCTAAAATTCTTCCTCCTCAAAAACCTCTACAGTTTTGCGCCGTTTTTTAAGTTTACTCCCTTCCCCATCCGCTTCCTTATCACCACTACTTTTCTTTTTCTTGCCCTTAGTCCCAGACCCAGTCACTTTTGTCCCCAGAATATCCTCAGCGAACCTGAGCTCAGTTTTTTCTTCCGTTGCCGTGGGTACAAAAGTAATCCCAGTTGGGGCCAGCTGGCTATCATCCACCGCTACCGGCTCCGCCACTTCCTCCACAACCTCTTGTACCAGTGCCGGCTCCAAAACCTCCAGGGCTTCGCTAGGGGGCTCCTCAGTAACTTGAACCTCTTCTTTCCTCTCAACTAAAGCTTCAGCCTCGGCCAGTTTTTCTACCTCAGCCTCCGAGGCACTTTTAATGTCAATACGCCAACCGGTAAGCTTAGCTGCCAGCCTAACATTTTGCCCCTCCCTACCAATCGCCAGTGAAAGCTGTCGATCGGGAATAACTACCGTAGCTGTCTCTTCACTTTCATCCAGCCTGACACTCACCACCTTCGCCGGGCTAAGAGCATTGGCAATAAAGACACTAGCATCCGGATTCCACGTGACGACGTCTATCTTCTCACCATTTAGCTCGCTGACAATATTTTGTATCCTGATGCCTCGCAGCCCGACGCAGCAGCCAACGGGGTCAATACCCTCCTGTCGTGCTGCCACCGCTACCTTACTTCGCGAGCCAGCTTCACGAGCCAGTGCTTTTATCTCCACTACCCCGTTATACACCTCCGGGATTTCAAGCTCGAAAAGCCGACGCAACAAATGAGGATGAGAACGTGATGCCACCACCCGCGGTCCCCTATTGGTCCGAGCCACCTCTAAAATATAAACCTTGAGCCTTTGACCAACGCGATACTTCTCAATATGCACCTGTTCAGCTTGAGGCAATATTGCCTCGGTCTTACCCAAATCAATAAATACCTGTCTCGGTTCAAGGCGCTGCACCACCCCGGTGACAATATCGTCTTCTTTGTCAGTATATTCCTCAAATATGGCGCTATGCTCTGCCTCATGCAGGCGTTGCAGAATAACCTGCTTCGCCGTTTGAGCCGCAATGCGCCCGGCATCATGCGGGGTAGCCTCCACCTTGATACCCTCACCAAGCTCTATATCTGGCTTGACTTGTTGCGCCTCAGCTAGTGATATCTCAGTGCGGCTATCTGACGGCTTCTCAACCACCACCTTCTCCGCCCACACTTCAACCTTTCCCGTACCCGGATTTATCTTAACCGAAATATTCTGATTGGTGGCGAAATGCTCTTTTCGGTAAGCTGATACCAGCGCCGCCTCCACCGCAGAAAGAACCACCTCCCGCGGTAGGTTCTTCTCCGCCGCAAGTTGAGTTATGGCAAGCAGAAAGTCACTCTTCATCCCAGATTAAGCCCCCGTTCCCTTTATCTACCAAATAATCAAAAAAGTGGGAATAAAACCCACTTTACCAAGTAACCATCTAGCTTAATAAAAAGTATACCATAAATTAGGTTTACAATGCAATACTTAGACCCAGCAGGCATATAATTCAACCCTTACCAAACTATCTGGTAAATTGACACCTACTAAGCCATACCATTAGAATAACATCATCTTTAGGGTTTAGCATGTATCAGAAGACTACACTTGATAATGGGCTGCGTATTCTAACTTCCAGGATGCCGCATACCCCTTCGGTAAGCCTTGGTATCTTTGTCGGCACTGGCTCCCGTTATGAAGCTGAAAATATGGCCGGTATTTCACATTTTATCGAGCACCTATGTTTTAAGGGCACCAAGATGCGGGCGAGCTCAAGAGAAATCTCGACAGCCATCGAAGGGGTGGGTGGAATCCTTAATGGCGGTACTGACAAAGAATTAACCGTCTACTGGTGCAAGGTAGCAAAATCACATTTCCTACTCGCTCTGGATGTACTGGTAGATATGCTCTTAAATTCCAAGTTTGAGCCCAAAGAGATTGAAAAGGAGCGCCAGGTTATTATTGATGAGATTAACCTCTCAAAAGACTCCCCATCACAACGGGTCAATATGCTTATTGACCAGCTCCTTTGGCCTAATCACCCGCTGGGGCGTGACGTGGCTGGTAGCGAGCAGTCGGTAAGTTCTATTACCCGGCAGATGATACTTGACTATCTTGAAACTCAGTATCAACCCAGTAACACCGTAGTTGCTGTTGCCGGTGAGATAAAGCATCAAGAGGTGGTAGCCGCCTTAAGCCAAGCCCAAGGCAATTGGACCAAGAAACGGCATCATCCCGGATACCTACCATATCAGGAGCAGAAAGTCCAGCGGCTTTGCATTGAGCAAAAGGACACCGAACAGGCTCACCTCTGTCTGGCGCTACCCGGCTTGCCACTAACTCACCCTAAGCGTTTCCCCCTTAGCCTCTTAAATGTCATCCTTGGAGAGGGGATGAGTAGCCGCCTCTTTATCGAAATTCGCGACAAGCTCGGACTTGCCTATAATATCGGTAGCTATATCGACTACTTTCTTGATTCAGGCTCGGTTGCCATCTGTGCCGGGGTTGAACCCAGAAACCTCAAGCCGACCATCAAAGCTATTCTTCAAGAGCTCTCCAAACTAAAGGAGGAAGTCCCTGAAAATGAACTCTCTAAGGCCAAGGAGTTTGCCAAAGGGCGGCTCCTGCTGCGCATGGAGGATAGTCGCAGTGTTTCTAGCTGGGTGGGAGGACAGGAGATTCTCACCGGAAAAATCCTCAGCCTTGAGCAAGTAATATCCATTATTGATGCTATTAGGGCTGATGAGATTTCAAAGTTAGCTCAAGAACTATTTGTTGGTCAGAAACTGCGCTTGGCAGTGGTTGGTCCTGTCTCAAAAGAGGAGCCCCTGGAAAAACTGCTGAAGCTATAAGCGTAAAACAAAATAGCCGCAGCCTTCTGGCTGCGGCTATTTAAGCCCCGTCTTTTTACTAATACTCCGGTGGGTATCCTCCAGGCATGCCTGGCATCTTTTCCTTCTCCGGGATATCAGTCACCAGCGACTCGCTAATCAGAATCATATTGGCAACACTAGCCGCATTCTCCAGACTTGACCTCACCACCTTGGTTGGGTCAACAATACCTTTATCAACCATATTACCGAATTCGCCGGTTAAGGCGTCATAACCAATGCCGGGTTCACTCTTTTTAACCCTGTCGGCGACAACAGCACCATCAGCACCAGCGTTGATGACAATCCAGCGAATCGGCTCGTCAACAACCTTTCTCATAATGGCAACACCGGTTGCCTCATCGCCCTCGGCCTTAATATTATCCAGTACATGAACCGCATTGACCAAGGCAACACCACCACCAGGCAGGATGCCTTCCTCAACAGCCGCCCTGGTGGCAGATAGGGCGTCCTCAACACGATGCTTTTTCTCCTTAAGCTCAACCTCAGTAGCCGCACCTACCTTGATTACGGCAACACCACCCGCCAGCTTGGCTTGCCTCTCCTGCAGTTTCTCACGGTCAAAATCAGAGGTGGTCTCCTCTATCTGAGCCTTAATCTGCTTTATCCTGGCTTTAATCGCCTCCTCTGAGCCTTTGCCCTCAACGATAGTGGTATTGTCCTTGTCAGACGTAACCTTGCGTGCCCTACCCAGGTCTTCCACCACAACTGATTCTAGTTTGCGTCCTACCTCCTCCGAAATCACCTTACCACCGGTAAGAATTGCCATGTCCTCCAGCATCGCCTTACGTCGGTCACCAAAACCAGGGGCTTTAACCGCTAAAACATTGATCGTGCCGCGTAGTTTATTGACTACCAGGGTAGCTAGGGCTTCACCATCTACATCCTCGGCAACAATAAGCAGGCTCTTGGTTACCTGCAATATCTTCTCCAGTGCTGGCAGAATATCGGCTACCGCCGAGATTTTCTTGTCCGTGATCAGGATATAGGGGTCTTCAATCACCGCTTCCATCCGCTCGGCATTGGTGATGAAATAAGGGCTGATATATCCTCGGTCAAATTGCATCCCCTCAACATACTCGGTCTCATATTTTATCCCCTTCGACTCCTCTACGGTGATAACCCCGTCCTTGCCTACCTTTTCCATCACCTCGGCAATCAAATCACCAATCTCAGTGTCTTTAGCTGATATGGTAGCTACCTGCTCAATCTGCTCCTTGCCTTTAACCGGTGTTGATGTCTTCTTTAGCTCCTCCACAATGGCATTGGTTGCCCTCTCAATCCCTCGCTTGAGCGCCATGGCATCGGCTCCAGCGGCAACATTCTTAAAGCCCTCGGTGATGATGGCGTGTGCCAAAATAGTAGAAGTAGTGGTACCATCACCACAAGCATCATTGGTCTTGGTTGCTGCTTCCTTAACTAGTTGTGCCCCAATATTTTCAAATGGGTCGGGTAGCTCAATCTCCTTGGCAATGCTAACCCCGTCATCAATTACACTTGGCGGACCAAATTTCTTGTCCAGCACCACGCAACGTCCCTTGGGCCCCAGGGTAACCTTGACCGCATCAGCCAGGGTATCTATTCCCTTCTTTAAAAAGTGCCTTGCCTCTTCATCAAATACAACTTGTTTTGCCATTTCTCCCTCCTTATATAGTAACTAGACTGGTTAGTTAACCTTTCTTCGCCAGAATATCGCTTTCCCGCAAAATAATCAATTCCTCATCATCGATCTTAATTTCAGTGCCCCCATACTTGGTATAAACTACTACATCACCTACCTTGACCTCCATCGGTATCCGCTGCTTGCCATCATCAGATAACCTACCGGGGCCAACAGCAATTACCTTCCCCTCCTGAGGCTTTTCCTTAGCCGTATCAGGCAGCACAATGCCTCCCTTAGTCACCTCTTCCCTTTCAATGGGCTTAACCACCAAACGGTCACCCAGCGGTTGAAGTTTAGCCACTTTTATCTCCTCCTTCCTTGCTTAAATAAGATTAAACCCTGTGGGACAAAATTTTAGCACTCTCCGCTTGAGACTGCTAACCCCTATATAATACCTCAAGCTATTCCATCCCGCAACTCAATGAACGACTATCTACAGTTATTGGCAAGCACTGATAGGCATTTTGATAGCTAAAACAAGTTATTATTCCCCAAAGAACACTCTTTCTAACAGATATAGCCTATTTTGAGACCAGTTATCTTTATTAAAACACCTGCCCGCTTAAGCCAGCTTCAGGCTTGGAATTACATCCAGGTCTAAGCCATCTATCTTACCGCTTTTAAGGCGGAAGTAGCCGCAGGCAGCAATCATCGCTGCATTATCAGTGCACCAAACAGGGTCTGGAATTATGACCGAGATAGGTGAACTCTCAACCAGCCCGCGGCGCAGCAAACCGTTTGATGCCACCCCACCCGCCAGTAAAATCTGCTTTACCCGCTGCTCCCGAGCCACCGCCACCGTTTTATTTACCAAGACATCAACCACCGCTTCCTGAAAGCTAGCTGCAGCATCAGCGACAGAGGATAGTTTACCCCCCTCCGCCAGACGCAGTAGCGCCGTCTTAACGCCACTGAAGCTAAAGTCATAAGTCCCTTTCATAGTAGCCCGAGGTAGTTTAATTGAGGCAATCCCTTTTCTGGCTGCCTGCTCAATGGCTGGACCGCCAGGGTAACCCAAGCCTAGTATTCTGGCAGCTTTATCAAAGGCTTCACCAGCAGCGTCGTCCCGCGTCCGCCCTAACAGCACATATTGTCCATGCCCTTTCATTAAGACTAAATTACTATGCCCCCCGGAAACAATAAGGCACACCAGAGGGAATTGTGGTGCCGGGTGATGAGCCTTTTCCCCTTCAGCATCAGGGCTAGAGTAAGAAAGCCAGTTGGCGTAAATATGACCCTCAAGGTGATTAACCCCGGTAACCGGCAATCCTTGAGCAAAGGCTACCGCCTTAGCCACATTTAACCCGACCAAGAGTGAGCCGGAAAGACCTGGCCCAATAGTAACCGCAATTGCATCCAAATCGCTAAAGCCAGCCCCAGCTGAGGCTAATGCCTGGTCAATAACCGGGAGAATAGCCAAGATGTGTTGCCTTGAGGCTACTTCAGGCACCACCCCACCATAGCGGGCATGGATTTCCACCTGGGAAGCAACTTGACTGGAGAGGATTTTGACCCCGTCCTCCACCACTGCGGCCGCGGTTTCATCGCAAGAGCTCTCAATACCCAGTATTCTCATCGGCGTGGTTTATTATAACACAGAAATAAGCCTGCTTAAGAACGACTAGTGCGGGGGTATTGAGCTACTATCCAAGGGTCTTGAGCAGGGCCAGTGGGTCGTAGTTCAGGCTTGAAGCTTGAGGGGTAGTCTCCTCCGGACTGGGCACAGGTGGTTCGCCTTTGATTAATTTTACCAGCTCAAAGGCTTTTTCAAGGTTATCCTCATTACCCTCCAGAGCCAGTACCACCGTCCCCTCAGACCCCCCGATGCCACCCGAGGCAACATGGGTAGCACTTATACTGCAAAGGACCGCTAAAGCCTGGATTTCAGTTACCACTTTACCATTCACCAGAGGGATGAGGGCACAAGGGAGGCCAGTAGTGTACTTATAGCGAAAAATGCCACATTTCTCGGCGGCTTGATTTACCGAAGGAACTACTTTTTCCAGCCCGACGGGGACAATAAGATGAGCCCCTCTAGCGATGACCGTCACCATGGAATACCCCACGGTGCCGGCTTGCAGGTTTGCTGCCAGGACTCCAGCCTGACCCGAGCTGTCAACGGCGCTGGCCCCTTTGATAAAGACGTCACCAGCGGTAAACTCCTTTAACGCTTCCTGGGGTCGGATATCAACCACCTTACCCTGTCGCAGGACAAAATCATTACCGCCACCGCGTTTCATATTAGCCCGCAGTTCACCATCGACCACACAGCCACGGCAATAACCAGACTTGGGCTCTATTTTGATCCCCATAATCTCTTCAGCAACAAAGGTATTGGTAGTGCCTCGGGCGATAATAATAAGTCCCTTCTCTTTAGCCCTCTTAATTTCAGGTAATGCCGCCACTCCTTTAGCGATAAGGCGCTTTGATTCTGAAGGGGTAAGGCTAACCAAGGCTGATACCAAGTTACCTCTTTTACTATCCGGGAGACTACTTTGATAAAACATAGCTTGCTCCTTCCTCGGTTTTCTACCACAATTCCACTTTGAAATGTATTTAAAGCAAAAAGTGAATGGAAGCTAGTTAAATGGCTGCCTCCGAATAAGCTTATGAGCAACAGGCAATGCAATCCATTTCAACCAAGATGCTGGGCTGCACCAAACTAGCCACTATTGTTGTCCGAGCCGGTGGGTCTTCGGGGAAATAACCATGGAATACTTCATTCATCTCGGCAAAAGCAGCATCATTTTTTAAAATTACGGTTACTTTTACCACGTCCGCCAAAGACGAACCGGCGATTTCCAAAATCTGCTTAAATTTCTCCAGGCACTGCTTAGCCTGAGCTTTTATACCTTTAATTTCTTCCCCGGTATTAGGGTCCTTAAATCCTACCTGACCCGAGACAAATAAGTACTGTCCGGCTTTTATGGCTGGTGAAAAGGGTAAGTTAGGTGCATTGGGCATAGTGATAACCTGTTTCCTCACCATAGTTTGCTCCTTTTTATAATAAACTTCGACTTCCAACCTCATTATTCTTAACATATTTGATAGTCTAACTACAAGGGTAGAGGATGAAATTAGTGCTTCTGCTATTAATATTAAGGAAAGGCAATCTTTAGGGTATCCTGCGCTGTCTGATAGTGACTTGGTATTCAGCCATTATGACGGTTCGCCGTTATTACCCAATAGTGTCACACACGCTTGGATAAAACTGGTAAGGCATTGTGGTTTGCATGGCATACGTTTACACGATGCACGCCATACCCACGCCTCACTATTGCTAAAGCAGGGTGTGCATCCCAAGATAGTACAGGAAAGACTAGGTCACGGTTCCATCCAGATAACGCTTGATACATACAGCCATGTAGCCCCCGGATTACAGCAAGCAGCTGCAAACAAGTTTGACGATATTGTTCTGGGAATATTATAGGTCCTTAATATCGAACGAACATGGGGATGTTTGATTGTCAATGACTATAATTCTTCCACCGGAAAAGAGACTGTCAACATTGTTCCCGGATAAACAAACATCGGGAGCCCTGTTAAACACAATATTTATTTTGGTTCGTATACTTCGTATACACGTCGAACTGGTGGTTCAATAGCATGTGGGCCAAGCATCTCTTGTAACTTAGGCCCTG
>Ga0114920_10001217_pt1 | contig 11792 bp, 9 predicted proteins | sample ChitaG_FD_88683 | JGI IMG/M metagenome (GOLD analysis project Ga0114920, IMG submission 88683) | Deep subsurface microbial communities from South Pacific Ocean to uncover new lineages of life (NeLLi) - Chile_00310 metaG | ecosystem: Environmental > Aquatic > Marine > Oceanic > Sediment ... | reverse complement strand
TCCCCAACATTATCAAGGTCGCTCTGGGACAGCAAGATCATATACCCATATTTGGCACTGATTACGATACACAAGATGGGACTTGCGTTAGGGACTATATCCATGTTCTTGACATCGCTCGGGCACACGTCTTGGCTCTAAACTGCCTTGAAAAAAATGCTGGTAGCAGAGCTTATAATCTCGGAAATGGCCAAGGCTATTCGGTAATTGAGGTAATCAAAGCGGCAAGGAGAGTCACCGGCGCCGCAATTCCAGTAAAGGTTAGCCCTAGGCGCCCCGGGGACCCAGCAAGACTTGTGGCAAGTTCAAAGTTGGCGGAGGTGGAGATGGACTGGAAGCCCGAGTACCCCGAGCTTGAGAGCATCGTTGAGAGTGCTTGGCAATGGCAAAAGGGGCATCCTCAAGGATACAATAGCAGCTAAGTAGGAGGAGCTGGTAAGAGAAACAGGGTATTAAACTATGAACCAAACAGAACAGCCGTCTCAATTAAATATCATAATTGCCATGCCGGCCTATAATGAACAAAAATGTATCGGCAGCATTGTTCTTAAAGCTCGGCAATACTCCAATGAGGTTATCGTCGTGGATGACGGCAGCACAGATCGTACTTCTGAGATTGCTAGGCTTGCTGGGGCTACTGTGATCCAACATAGCGAAAACAAAGGTTATGGGGCAACGATTCAGAGTATACTGGCAGAGGCCAAGAAGAAAACCCCTGATGCTCTTGTGATTATTGATGCTGATTTTCAGCACAATCCTGACGAGATACCCCGTCTTATTGAGCCTATTTGGGAAGGCTTTGATCTTGTTATTGGCTCCAGGAGTCGGCAGAAAAGTAAAATACCCATCTACCGCCGCATTGGACAGAAAATCCTTCTGCATTCGACTCGCGTCATCTCAGACAGCAGTCTTACTGACTCTGAGTCCGGTTTCAGAGCTTTCTCCAGAAAAGCAGTGAACACGCTGGAGCTGAAGGAAAGTGGAATGGCTGTCTCGGCAGAGATAATAGTCAATGCTGTAGAAAAGGGCCTCAAGATCACAGAGAGACCCATCTCAATTACATATTATAAGGGTGGCTCCACCATGAACCCGGTAGCACATGGCCTCGGAGTTCTAATGAAGATAATTGCTATGATTTCGGTAAGGAAACCTCTCCTTTTCTTCGGACTGGTTGGTCTTGCTTTGATAGTATTTGGGCTTGTGGTTGGTTTCCAGGTATTCCAAGTTGCTACTATGGGAGGTGCAGTAGCATTGGGCACCGCCCTTGTGTCAGTGCTTCTTTTAATCATTGGCGTGCTTACTATATTCACTGGCATAATATTATATGTATTAACCGTGAGAAAGGATTGACCTTTTAGGGAGCTACAAGGAAGAGAGCTATTATCAAAGAGGTTCCCATACCCTATAGGTGTGTGCTGTTAACCTTGACAATCTTAGCGCAAAGCATATTCCTAGTGTAGCTCTCTCGATAGTTGGAATTCGCTTCAAGAAAAGCCTGCATAGCATAGTGGTAGGTAGTAGTTGACTCGGGTAGACTTTACACTGAAGGAGACTTGGCAATCTTTGAGTGTCCAGAATTGGGGGAGAAGCAGCAGATGAAGATTGCTATCGTGGTGGGAACTCGCCCTGAAATAATCAAGATGGCACCTGTAATAAGAGAGTTGGAGAAAAGAGATGAGGATTGTTTTATCATTCATACCGGCCAGCATTACTCCTACAACCTGGATAGGGTTTTCTTTGAGCAACTAGAGCTCCCACCACCCAAATACAATTTGGAAGTTGGTTCAGGGACTCACGCCGAGCAAACCGGGAGAATACTTGTTGGTATAGAAAAGGTCTTACAGCGCGAAAGCCCTGATGTTAGTCTGGTGGAGGGTGATACCAACTCTGTGTTTGCCGCCGCACTGGCGGCTGTAAAACTCCATATAATAGTTGGTCATGTAGAAGCTGGTTTAAGAAGCTACGATAAAAGTATGCCGGAGGAAACCAACCGCATCCTGACTGACCATTGCTCTGATTACTTATTTGCTCCTACTAAGAAGGCGGGGGAAATTCTGCTGAGTGAAGGTATAGCCCAGGAGAAAATATTTGTTACTGGCAACACTATTGTTGACGCTGTCTATCAAAATTTAGAGATAGCAAGGGAGAAAGCGGATACACTTGGCACTCTAGGTCTTAACCCAAGGGAGTACTTTCTAGTAACACTTCACCGCCAAGAGAATGTAGATAACCAGGAGAGATTCTCCTCCATCCTAGAAGGTTTATATCAAGTAGCTACCAAGTTTCAGTTGCCGGTAATCTATCCTATTCATCCTCGTTCTCGGAAAATGATGAAAAAATTTAACCTTGAACCCAAAAACCTGAGATTAGTCCAGCCCTTAGACTTTCTCTCTTTCCTTCAACTCGAGAGCTATGCCCGGCTTATCCTAACTGATTCCGGAGGTGTTCAAGAGGAGGCTTGCATTCTTGATGTGCCCTGCGTGACACTGCGAGACAATACCGAGAGGCCAGAAACCATAGAAGTTGGCTCTAATATGCTAGCCGGGGCAACTTCAGAGAAAATCCTGGAATGTTCAAAAATAATGCTTGGGAAAGAGAATACCTGGAGGAAGCCTTTTGGAGATGGCAAAGCGGGGAAAAGAATTGTAGAAATACTTAAAGAAAGAGTCCACTAATCAAAACGCAACATATCAGCAACGCATGAACACGAGTAAAGGCAATGAAGATATTAATTACTTCCATTGTGGATTTGAAGAAGACGCCACATAACCGGCTCCATCAGTTTGTGAAACACCTTAGCCAAAACCATGAGGTTACGGTGCTGAGCATTAATGACCGGTGGAAAGCGGGGCAAACTGACTTTACACTATACAACCATGGGTTTGAGGATATTTTTCATAATGTCAGTATCGAGTATTTCAGCCAGTGTGAAATTAGCCCTGTTTATCAGGAACTAGCCTCAATTGCTACTCTAGGCGACATTTTGCGACGAATTCACTACCAACAATTCGATGTACACCTGAACTATAGTAGCCTGATTTCAGGATACCTCGTTTCCAGGAAAATGAAATCTGTTGGGATTGACACGATTTACGATATCGCTGATGACCTACCGGCGATGGTCCGCAGTTCCCCTCAAATACCTGCTCTTCTTCGGGTTGCTGGAGAATTCTTGGGGAAGATAGCATTTAGGAAAAATGTTGCCATAGCTAGGCGAATTACAATAATCACTGAGCAATTGAGAGATTCCTTTGGCATCCCATCTTCCAAAACAGTGGCTATCCCCAATGGGGTGGATATGGAGTTATTTAATAATTACCCTTCAACAGAACTTAAAAGGAAATTAGGTCTGAACCAGGCCTTCGTTGTGGGTTATGTTGGCGTCCTTCGGGAATGGCTTAATTTAGAGCCCATCTTTTCTGTGGTAAGAAGTTTTGAGAGCGACGAGCCCAATATAAAAATGTTAATTGTAGGAGAGGAAGGGGCACTAAATGAGAACAAAACTTTAGCCCAACGCTATGGAATCTCTCACAGGGTAATATTCGCTGGAACAGTCGCTTATGCTCAAGTGCCGGGGTACATTTCCTGTATGGATGTTTGCCTCATCCCGTTTAAAAGCAACGCAGTTTCCCAGAATGCTTTACCGCTCAAACTTTTTGAATACATGGCATGTGAAAAGCCAGTTGTTTCAACTAGACTAAACGGGGTTATGGAAGCTGTCCAAGACAGGGTGCTATATGCTTCTAACAGCGAAGACCTTAAGCAAAAGATAATGGAACTGTATAAAAATGAAAAGCTGAGAACAACAATGGGCACAGAGGGAAGGAAGTTTGTTAAGCAGAACTATTCCTGGCGCAGAATTTGCCTCAAACTGGAAGAGGTACTATCAGAAGTGGCAAAGGATAAAAGATGAGAATATATTTGCTGAATCCTCCCTTTCTACCCAATTTCGTTAGATGTGGGAGATGGCAGGGTGTCGCTGCACGGGGCGGGGGACTGGACTATCCTAAGTGGCTGGCATATGGTACAGGCGTGCTTGAGAAAAAGTCTTACGAAGTCAGATTGGTTGACGCCCCTGCCCAGAAATGGGGTAGTGAAGAGGTGCTTCAAGACGTCACAAGGTTTGTCCCTAAGCTTATTGTAATTGATAGCAATTTTTCCAGTCTCCGTAATGATATTGAGGTAGCTGGCTTGTTAAGGAAGGAGACAGGTGCTAAAACAGTGTTGGTCGGTCCCCCAGCCTCCCAATTCCCTGAAAGAATACTAGACACGGATAGCATAGATATAGTTGCCAGATTTGAATACGATTTCACCATAAGCGATATAGCCGAAGCGATTGATAGAGGGAAAGGCTTTGAAGAAATAAAAGGGATATCCTACAAAGAGAATGGCAAAATAGTCCATAGTCCAGATAGGGATTTCACCACTTCTGAAGATTTGGACAAAATACCCTTTGTTTCTAAAGTATACAAAAAGCACCTTGATATAAAGCAATATTTTCTGAGCCAATCACTTTATCCCGAGGTTCAGATTTTTGCTGGTAGAGGCTGTCCGCACCGATGCACCTTTTGTTCCTGGCCAGAGACACTGATGGGCAGGCAATATAGGGTAAGGTCTGCAGAGAATATCGTTGACGAGTTTCAATATATAAGTGAGGAAATGCCAGAAGTCAGGGAGATTTTTATAGAGGATGATACCTTCACCATAAATCAGAATATAATTAGGGCAGTTTGTGCCGAGATTGAGAGAAGGAAGTTAAAACTTATCTGGTCGTGTAATGCCCGAGCAAGTCTGGAATATGAAACAATGAGAGAAATGAAAAGGGCTGGCTGCCGACTTATCATCGTCGGATATGAATCCGGCAGCGATAAGATACTCCAAAATATTAAAAAGGGAATCACTACGGAGCAGATGAGAAGATTCACCAGAGATGCGAAGAAAGCAGGGTTACTGATTCATGGTGATTTTATTATTGGCTTGCCCGGTGAGACAAGGGAAACAGCAGAAGAGACTATAAGGTTTATCAAAGAGCTGAAGCCAAATATTCTCCAAGTGGCGATAGCCACACCCATCCCGGGCACTGAGTTCTACCGATGGGCCAGCGATAATGGCTTCCTCTTAACCGATGATATGGAGAGAAGTCTCGATGCCCAGGGTTATCAAAAATGCATCGTCTCTTATCCTGAATTTACTAATAACGATATAGAAGCCTATGCAGACAAAGCATTAAAGCGGTACTATTTAAGTCTGTCTTTTATGCCAGTGGCGTTAAGCAATATCTTTAGGCAGAATGGATGGCATGAACTCAGCGTGATGCTACACTCAATGGGACAATTCTTTAAATATCTGCGGAGGGAAAAGTGAGAATAGGTTATTTCATCGCTCACTTCCCCTATGAAGGCGGAGCAACTGACAAAGTCTACTTTCGTGGGGGCGCCATACGCGCCGCCCACGATTTAGCCAGCTGCTTGGTGGATAGAGGGCACGATATTGCCGTGTTTACTTCATCTATTAACCGCAGAGATAGTGTTGAGAAAAGAACAAATATGACTGTATACCGCTATGGCACTGATTTCCGCATTCTCAGTTCTAATTTTGCTCTGGGTATGTTCTGGAAGCCCCTAAGAATTGATGTAGATATTGTTCATGCTCACTTCAGTGTTCCTCCCAGCACTCTGGCAGCAATGCGGTATGCCAAAAGGAAGAAAATCCCGATGGTGCTTACATACCATGGTGACTGGCAAGAGAGTTGGGGGAATTTTGTTCGAAGGTGGGGGTTATCTTGTTATAATAAGTTTTTGCTGGATAGAATTCTATCTTTCGCCAGTGTCATAATATCGCCATCAGAATATTATATTGATGAATCTAGGTTTTTAGCTAAACATAGGAATAAGATTATGGCCATACCCAATGGTATAAACATAGAGGACTTTGAAGTACCGTATTCCAAGGAGGAATGCCGAAAAAGGCTAAATCTACCAATCAATGCGAATATCATACTGTTTGTGGGTGCCCTTACTCCATATAAGGGACCGGAGGTTTTAGTAAAAGCAATGCCCAGAATTCTGGAAGCTGTCGCCAACACCGAGCTGGTTTATGTCGGTGATGGTTTAATGAGAAGCGAGCTTGCTGAATTATCCCGAAGATTAAAGGTAGAAATAAATACAAAGTTCGTCGGTTTTGTGGGAGACATATTTCAAAAGGTGCTCTATTACAAGTCCGCTGACGTGTTTGTGCTGCCATCAACGATGAATACCGAGGTGTTTCCTCTGGTGCTATTGGAGGCATCGGCGGCTGGCTTGCCTATGGTGGTAAGTGATTTACAGACTTTCCGGTGTATAGTGAATGATGGTAGCAACGGCATCGTTACTGAGAGGCGGAATGAGGCTGAGCTGGCTGAAGCCATATTGTATCTGCTGAAGAATAAAGATGCTAGGCAAAAAATGTCAAATTATGCAAGAGAGTATGTGAAGAGGTTTACCTGGGATAAGATTGCCGAGAGAACCGAACAGGTATATAAGGATGTGCTCAGCAAGAAATAGTGAAATTTGCCTAGGTAAAGGTATTGAAGCATGAGAGTGTGCCTAGTGGGTGAATATTCGGGAAACATTGATGAGGGTGTGAGGCAGGTGGCTAGCTCTTTATATGGAGAGCTATCAAGAAATCACAAGGTCCTTAATCTAGATATAAGAACCATATTCCGTTTCACTACCTGGAACGATGCCCGAAATTTTAAGCCAGCGATAATTCATTATCTACTGGGACCATCTTTTCTCAGTCTGATAGTAACCAGGCTTCTCTCCGTGTATTGCGGTGGGGCTAAGACGATAGTATCAGCAATCATGCCATCTATACCTCACTTCCTACAGAAATTCATCTTCTTGGTCAGACCGGACATGATTCTAACTCAGTCACGAGAAGCTGAGGCTCGATTTGCCGGCTTAGGCTGTAGAGTAGCCTTTTTACCGAATGGCATTGACGTGGAAAAGTTTAGGCCTGCATCCAAGGAACAAAGAGATAGACTGAGGGAAAAATATGGAGTGGACAAAGGTAAATATGTAATCCTGCATGTTGGCTCCATCAAGCAAAAGAGGAACCTATATATTCTCAAGAATCTGCAAACTAGTAATAATCAGGTATTGATTATTGGCAGCACCTCAATGAAGGCAGAATCAGAGGTATATAGTCAGCTTCAGAGCAGTGGCGTGCAAATTTGGCGTACATACTTTGATAACATCAATGAAATCTATGCCCTTGCTGACTGCTACCTCTTTCCTGTCCGAAAAACTACGGCAGCTATAGAGATGCCATTATCAATCATGGAAGCCATGGCATGTAATCTGCCGGTTATCTCCACTAGGTTTGGGGCATTACCTAGGGTTTTCGAGGAGGGTGATGGACTGTTTTTCGTTGACCAGGGAGATGAATTCCTAGATAAGATACAAGCCATCAAACAAGGAAAGGTAAGTGTCCGAACAAGAGAGAAGGTCTTGCCCTATTCTTGGCAAGAGGTAACCCGCAGGCTGGAGGAAATCTACAACGAGGTAATTTCCCATTGACAGAAAAGACAAGTACTAAATTGCTCAATAAAGGTATTTTCGTATGCTTTGTGGGAATTGATGGCTCAGGCAAGACTACCCAAGCGCAAAAATTGACGGAGACACTAAACAAATCTGGTATTAAATGCTGCTATGTGTGGACTAGATTTGAACCTAAGCTAACAAAGCCTTTTGTGGCTATTGCTCGAAGATTATTTCTCCATGGTAAGGATATATACAGTAACTACACAGATTACATTGAAACTAAGCGTAACCTGTCAAAAAGTCGGCTTCTTTCTATGGCATATGAAAGATTATTGCTACTTGATTACTTCTTTGAAATATTCTTCAAGATTAAAATCCCTTTGATGCAAAAAAGGGTGGTCATCTGTGACCGCTATATTTATGATACTATGGTCGACTTGGTAGTGGATTTAGGCTACTCCAAACAGCGACTTGACAAGATTAAAAAAAATCTTTCATTGTTGCCTAAACCGGACCTTCTATTCCTGTTGGACCTGCCGGAAGAGATAGCTTATCACAGGAAAGGCGATGTGCCATCGCTCGATTATTTAACACAGCGGAGAGGGGTCTATTTAGATATGGCAGAGAAATATGGGATGCTAGTCCTAGATGGCTCTAAAGGCTTGACAGACTTGCAAGCCGAAATAGAGAACAAGGTATTGCAATGAATCACACAATAAGGCTTCTCAGAACGATAGGCTCCCCCTTTGTCTTGGAACAAGAGCTGCCCGGCAACAAAGATGAGGCATTACAACTATATGCTTACGCGGTAAAGAATAAAATAGGCTTGCTTTATTTGGAAGTTCTAAAAAACCAAGGAAAATTAGAAGAGTTTCAATTGGTATCAAACTATGAAGAGGAGCAAAAGAAACACGATGAACAGGTGATAACAGCCAAAAGGATAGCTGAACTGCTCAACTCATGTGGCATCAATTATGCAATCTTCAAGAGCATAATGCCATTCATAGCTACACCCAATGACATTGACATATTACATTTCGGCTCAGACAGTGAATACAAAAGGGCGATAGAAATAATGCTTCGGTCTAATTACATTGAGGTCAAGGGCGAGGCTGACGCGCAACAATGTATGTTTCATGATATAAGAGATGGCTGCTGCCCAAAACCACACCCGCACGACAAGGATGCATACGATGTAGACCTATACCAAAAGGCAACAGCAAGCTACATTATATATTTGGACAAAAGAAAACTGGAAAAGCATATAACAGAGATAGATATGTCAGGTACTCAAATCAAAGTCTTAACGCCCGAGGCCGAACTTGTTACTGTAATTACTCACTCTGTAATTCCAGAGCAACTTTTCACGCTCTTTACATACTACGCCACACTTCATTACCTTGCCAGAATGAACCCAGAGGAAATCAGTCAATTCATCCATATCGCAAAGGAGAACAGCGTCACATTTCCGGTAAGAGCCCACTGCTCTTTGAATGCAGAGTTGCACCACGTAGCTCATGGATTCATTCCACAAAAGGTCGAGGAAGTGTTAGCTGGCTTAGGCAATGAAGCAAATGAAAGGAAGAGCTTAGTCAAAAATAATTTCAAGATGCCCCATCGCCATAGTTGGCTGACAGTAATAAGAGCGCTCTTGGAGAAGACGAAGGAAAGTGAATTTAGGAAAAGCGTGCCCAAGCAGGCTATCAACATGCTAAACCCAAGACTTGCTAAATGGGTGATTAGCGAGGTCATCTTGAGACGTAAAAGAGAGACATATTGAAATGTACTGTTCTAATGTCTGATATCGGAAGTATGCCCTTGATTGGGGAAATATCTTACTAAATTCAAGATTTTAGGAGAGATTCTAAGGAAAGTGAAAAAGCAGAGGATGAAGCCTATAAAAGTTTGTGTAATGACGTTTCCCAGCCACTGGCCTACGAATCGTCTATTTCTATCTGACCTGGCCAAGATACTTGAACCTATATGCCATACGCTTCATATAATAACCGGGAATGTCCCTAGAGAGCTCTTCAGCGACAAGGTTCACTTCATAGATGTAAAAGCTTTTGTGGATACCAACCACCCCATTGTCTCAAAAGGAAGACCAATATTAATATCAGCCTTGCTGGTACTCATTATCCAGATAAAGATGGCTTTCCACCTGCTTATGATATCCAGAAGTGTCAACATCGTAATCTTTTACCTGGCATACTTCTATCAATTGCCTTTACTAGTAGCCAAAATCCTCAGGAAGAAGACTGTCCTTCTTCAAACAAACACAATCTCTGAGGAAGCTATGCGCTCGTCGGCGCTGACCCCTCTCTCGGGAAGGCTGGCACCATCAATTATGAAGGCAAATTTCTCCCTTGCCGACTATATCGTTCCCGAATCAGAATGGCTCGCTCGTGAATATGGCAACTATGCTAAGAAGGTATTACTCTATGGGGCTCGCTTTATAGATACGACTCTATTTAAAATAGAACGGCCTCTTAGTGACAGAAAAAACTTGGTTGGGTATGTGGGTCGTCTCAGTTTTGAGAAGGGCATCAAGAACTTTGTTGAGGCTATACCGTTGATATTGGATAAGCGGAGTGATATAGAGATATTAATTGTTGGCGATGGCCCCCTGTTCGGCGAAATAGAACAGAAAATAAGGCAATATCCCAAAGGTAAGGTTAGCTTTGCAGGGTGGCGACCCCTTGAGGAAATCCCAGGCTACTTAAACGAATTAAAGGTTCTTGTACTTCCGTCATACACTGAAGGACTACCGACTGGAATTCTGGAGGCTATGGCTTGCGGGACACCGGTTCTGTCAACACCCGTTGGTGCCGTACCCGATATAGTACGGGATGGTGAAACAGGGTTTATCCTGCCCGATAACTCACCCCAGCGCATCGCCAGAAGTATAGTTACCGTATTAGAGCATCCAAACCTCAATGGCATTACAGACAATGCTTTAAGGCTTGTGCGGCAGAGATATACCTATGAGGCTGCTGTTAAAAGATATAGGCAGATATTAAATAAAGTCGCGGAGAAAAAATAAAGCGTGATGACAATGTCGCATTTCAGGTAGGCATATGAGTAAGCATACGGAAGTAACGCATTCGGGGATCTGCGTGGTAGTGTTTTCGGCTAACCCTGAGGCAATCATGGTCAATGTATCCAGGCTGCTTGAGGTGCTTAGCTCGATATCCAGCAAGTTGTATCTCTTAATTAATAAAATGCCTGAAAGTTATAAAAATATAAAGAAGGTTAACGTCGTTGATATCAAAAGTGCTATGCCATATCCTCTCAAAGGTTCAACCCATCGCTTGTGGACGTCAATACCAATATGGATATTTAAGAGTATATCTGTTCAGGCAAGAATGTCCTTGGTCTTATTAAAGATATCCAGAGATGTTCAAATCATAATCTTCTCTGCGGGGAGACCATTCATCTTGCCCCTAATGCTCCTAGCAAAAATGCTAAGAAAGAAGGTTATAATCCCATCAGGGGGTTCGTCTTGGAGAGGCTACAAGGCTACCCACCCGCGAGCAGTAGTTTCACTGAGCATCATCAAGATGCTTGAACAGGCCTGCTATTCAATATCAGATAATATTGCAGTGGAATCAGAAAGCGCTATTCCTTTCCTGGAACTGGAAAGGTTTAGAGATAAGATTTCTATCTATGGTGCTCTTGTATACATAGACACGAAAACATTCAGGATAAAAACTGACTTGAGAGACAGGAACCATCTCATCGGGTTCATAGGTAACCTGACAAGTGAAAAGGGAGTCATGAGATTTGTTGAGGCTATGCCACTAATAATAGAGGAATATAGTAATGCTGAGTTTGTAATAATCGGGCATGGACCTCTCTCTGGCGAAATAAAAAACAAGCTGGAGAATAGCAACATTCAACATAAGGTTAGGCTTACAGGCCTGGTACCACTTACCACAATACCAGATTATCTCAACGAGTTGAGGCTGCTCGTCCTTCCCTCAGAGAGTGAGGGGCTTCCAGGGGTCATTTTGGAAGCCATGGCCTGCGGCACACCGGTTCTGGCAACGCCAGTAGGGGCTATTCCTGACATAGTAAAGGACGCGGAGACAGGATTCATCCTGGAGGATAGCTCCCCGGAGTGTATCGCCGGGAATGTGATGAGAGCCCTGAAACAACCAGACTTAATTAGAATCACAAGAAAGGCAAGGAGACTGATAGAGCAGAACTATACCTATAAAACCATGGCTGATAACTACGGACAAATATTATCTAAACTCATAGAAAAGG
>Ga0114920_10001216_pt1 | contig 11794 bp, 12 predicted proteins | sample ChitaG_FD_88683 | JGI IMG/M metagenome (GOLD analysis project Ga0114920, IMG submission 88683) | Deep subsurface microbial communities from South Pacific Ocean to uncover new lineages of life (NeLLi) - Chile_00310 metaG | ecosystem: Environmental > Aquatic > Marine > Oceanic > Sediment ... | reverse complement strand
GGCAATTTCAGTTTATCACAAAATTGAACATTATTATCAAATACCTTTATATATTAATTCTCTAAATTTAAATTATAAATTTTATTTAGATCATTTTTCTGCTGGTAGATCTGAATCAATTCTGTTTGGAATAGTACCTAAAGGCAAAAAAGAATTATAAATAGACATGCTTCCCCCATCCTTGATAATTCATATAATCAATGTTAGAATAATCATAATTCCTGATTTGATAATTTACCCATTTTGCCATATGTAAACGACGAATATTCATAATCCCAGCTATTGCATCAATGGCTCCTCCTACATCAACATACACAGCGTGTTTATATTTCTTTAATCTATGTAATAAGGCAGATTTCACATGACCAATTCCAAGCAAAAATATTTCTGATTTTGAGTTTTGTATTTGCTTTGCAATACTTTTGTCAAGAGTATCGACATCATCAGCGGCAAATTTTTGAGGGATATAAATATAATCATTAAATTTATCAATACCTAAGTAATCTCTATATTCGCTATATTGCATTAGTTGCTCTATTATTTTTAGTTTTTCTCTTGCCCCTATTAAACCGATTTTTCCTTTAAAGGTTTTAAAAAACCATTTATTTGCTACCAGAGCATGAGTATAATCAGATGGAAAATCCCTTTCTCTCTCTGGAAATAATTCATTAAACATGGTCCTTCTTCCGGGGAATACATCTCCAATAATGTAATCATTTTTTAGCACTCCTTCTAAAAAATCATTGATATTAATCTCATCATAAGATTTACTTAAAGCTCTCACTCCTGGTTTTGCACTTCCACGCTCTATTTGTTTTAAGAAAAAATAATCCCCATCCCCAAATTTATAAAATGTCACATTAGCCTTTTGATTTACAAGTAAGACTAATAGATTTTTAAATCTTGCCAGATCCTTTTGAAAATCTGGATAAATATTCGGATCGTTATAAAATTTTAATCCACTGATATCTTTTGTTCCAGGAATATTATATTGCTCATGATATCGATTAAATTTTTCTAGATAATATTTAAGGTAAGCCGATTCTCTAATATAGTTTCTTTTTGCTTTACTAAATACGGATTTTACCTTTTCAAAATCAGATTCTATAATTCTTTCGAATACAAGATTATAAAATATTTTAATATTTAAAAGATATCTAATTATAAAGGCAATTTGGGAGTTGAGTCTGCCTTTTTTATTTAAGGCCCATCTTTTTATTATTTTCTCTAATTTTTTTTGTTGATTGATGAGTTTTAATACTTTCTTAATAATTAGCGAAACGTAGTTTTTCAGGTTGTCTTTTCCCATTAAACTTAAAACTCATTATCTACGTCTAATTCTGCTTCTTCGACTCTTGGAGCGAGAAAATAGTTTAACACTCCACCTTCGAGAAGATCAAATACCATTTATCAAGTCTATTGTAGATATTGCATTCCAGACAATAAATAAAGGCATTTTGTTTAATATTAATCATGTTCTTGATTTAAAGTTTTTCTTCTGAGGACATTATTGCTGAAAAATAACTAAAAGAATAAAGACCTTCATAGAAAACACACAGAAAAAATCATATATATTTAAAAACAATAAGGCAATTTCCTTACTAATGAAAGTGTTATTCATTGTAAAATCATTTATAATTGAACCACTTGGTATAATGTATTTATCTGCAGCTGCAAAAGCTGCGGGACATAAAACAGATTTGGTAAGAATCTCAAATAATTTAGAAAAAAAATTAGATGAATTTGACCCAGATATTGTAGCCTATAGCCTCATGACTGGAGACCAAGATCTTTATTTAGATCTTAATCAATCACTCAAAAGAACACATCAATTTTTAAGTGTTTTTGGAGGCCCACATCCAACCTTTTTCCCTGAAATAATTAAAGAAGATGGTGTAGATATTATATGCAGAGGAGAAGGAGAACAAGCATTTGTTGAACTTTTAAATAAACTAGAAAAAGCAGAAGATATAACTCAAATAAGCAATTTTTTAATAAAAAGAGATGGAAGAATTAATCAAAATGGCGTGAGACCTTTTGCAGATTTAGATTCGCTACCTTTTCCAGACAGAGAATTAGTAAATCAATTCCCAGAAATAAGAAATGGACCAATAAAACATTTTATAGCTTCAAGAGGCTGTCCATTTAATTGTTCTTACTGTTTTAATGAAAAGTATTCCCAGCTATATCTCAATAAAGGAAAAAGGGTTAGGTTCAGAAATGTTGGTTCCTTAGTAGATGAAATTGAAGATGTAGTGAATTCTTCCCTAACTAAATTTGTATATTTTCAGGATGATACCTTTACCTTAAACAAAAAATGGCTAAAAGATTTTACAAAGGAATATGCTGAGAGAGTTAAACTACCTTTCCATTGTCATGTAAGACCAAACACGGTTGATGAAGAAATTGTTAACCAACTGAAGCAAGCAGGTTGTTATAGTGTTCATATTGCAGCAGAAACTGCAAATGATAGATTGAGAAACGACATTTTAAATAGGAGAATGACGAGAGAACAAATAATCAAGGCAACTATTCTCCTTAGAGAACATGGGATAAGACTTATGTTACAAAACATCATTGGTTTGCCTACAGGCTGTTTAGAAGATGACTTAGCAACTCTTGAAATGAATATTGAGGCGAAACCTGATTATGCTTGGGTTTCAATATTTCAACCATATCCCGGAACAAAACTGGGAGAATTTTGTAGACAGCAGGAATATTATATGGGAGATTTTAGCGACTTGAGTTCTAATTTTTTTGATTCAAGTAATTTAAATTTTCCAGTAAGATATAAAAATCAACTTTCTCATTTACAAAAATTGTTTGCAATTTTCGTCGAATATCCAGATTTGCATAGATTAGGTCTTTCACAAGTAATGATAGATATTCCAAACACAGAAGAAACAAGAGAGCGTTATCAGACCGCTTATAAGCAATTTAGAAAAAAAGGAGACAAAAGACTCTATGGATTTGATCTTTAATTAGCTATATCTTTTGTACCATTAGTTTGGTAAAAATTAACAAGTATTAGAAGAAAAATACTCAATCCAATACTCATATGTTTCTCTTAAAAGTTCATCAATAGATTGAGAAATTTTGAAACCAAGTTCTTTTTTTATTTTAGAATTATCACCTAAAATAATTTTTTCGTCTGTTTTTCTTAATTTTTCTTCAGTATTCTCCTTTATTTTAATCTTATTATTCGAAAATTTTAATATTTTTTCTAAAACCTCCCGAATATAAATTTTTCTACCTGAACATACATTGTAGGTCTCTCCAGGAGTTCCCCTTGTAGCCGCTAACCATGTTGCTTGTATGGTGTCTTTTATGCCTGTTATATCCCGGTATGTATTAATATTACCAACATCAATTATTGGTTCAGCGATTCCTGCATCTATTTTTGCTACTTTTATAACAAAATCAGAAACAGCATCATTTTCTTTTCTAGGACCTGTTTGATTAAAAAATCTTAAATTAATCACTTCTATTCCATAGTTTATAAAATATTGACGCGCAAGAAGCTCTGCTGCTACTTTACTAATTCCATAAGGATGTACTGCCAAGAGTAAGTCAGTTTCTTTTAATGCTCGGTCTAACTCTGTAGTAGTACCATATTCTGCACTAGAACAAGCAAGAATAACTTTTATATTGAGTTTATGTTTTTTTATTGGCTCAAAGACATTTATCGTACCAATAACATTAGTTCTTATAGTATCTATTGGATCCTCCCAAGATGGAATAACAAGTGGTTGAGCAGCAAAATGAAATATCATTTTTGGTCTAAATTCTTCCAATAAGACTTCTATTAAATCGGCATTTTTAATATCACATTCCAAAATTAATAGATTTTTATTGTTTGTAGGAATCTGAATTTTTCTTAATTTAAACTCTGATAGTTCTTCAATGGTAAAATCACGTTTTCCGTCAGTATATCTAATTAAGTTTATCACGTTTCTTGTTGGTTCTTTTAAAGCAATAACTCGAAATCCTTTCATAAGACAAAAGTCTGTCAAATGAGAACCTATGAAACCATCTGAACCCGTTATTAAGATTGTTTTCATGATTATTCCAATATTTTTATTTATTAATGGTAATATATCTACTTACCAAAAAAACTTTTAATTTTTCAAATTTACATGGAATGAATGGAAAAACGATAATAAATTTTAAATGAACTGATAATAATGGTAATTATTCGATCTAAAGCTCCTTTTCGTGTAAGTTTTGGTGGTGGAGGAACTGATATGGCTCCTTATTGCATGGAAAATGGAGGTTGTGTTATTAGCACAGCAATAGATCGGTATGTTTATATTACAATAAAACCACGGACAGATGAATTAATTCGTGTTTCTTCGCCATTTCTAACTGAAACTAAAGAATTCATCCTCGGAGATAAAGAATATAATGAATATTTAGGAATTTTTAAAGGGACCATTAATTTCCTTAATATTAAAGATGGTTTTAACATTGATATCTATTCAGAATTACCTGCGGGTTCTGGAATGGGAGGCTCATCATCTTTATCTGTAGCACTAATTGGAGCGTTTAATCAATTTTATGAATTTGGATTATCTAATCATGATATTGCTCAAAAAGCCTATGATATAGAAAGAATTGAATTAGAACAGAGAGGAGGCTATCAGGATCAGTTTGCTGCCTCCTATGGTGGTTTTAATTTCATAGAATTTACAAATCAAGTAAAGGTTCTTCCAATTGAAACAAGTTTAGATATGTTAAATGAATTACAATTTCGATTGATTTTATGTTATGTTGGAGGATCACACTTTTCTTCTAATATTCAAGAAGAAGTTCTAAAGGGCTATGAATTTGAAAAGAAATCATATATGGAAGCTATGCAAGATTTAAAAACTGTAGCACATTCAATGAAAAAAATCATTGAGTCAAAAAACTTAACTAGATTAAATGATTTTGGGATTCTTTTACATGAAGGATGGTTGGTAAAGAAAAGTTTAAGCTCCAAAATATCAAATAAAAACATTGAAAATTTTTATTTAACATCTAGAAAATTTGGAGTACTCGGAGGTAAACTACTCGGAGCCGGTGGTGGGGGACATCTTCTATTATTTTCTGACCCAAATAAAAAGAAAAGAGTAATAGAGGAGTTAGAGAAAATTGGAGGTAAGATCATTGATTTTCACTTTAATCCAAAAGGACTAGAAACATGGAAATTAAACGAGGTTAAATAATATTTAAAAGAGAATAAGAAGGACAATGAAAAATAAAATAATATCAGTTTTTAATGAAAAGATAAGGGTTATTGAAGATTTAAAAGAACAAATATCTCTGATTGTAGAAATTACTAATGAAATAATTAAGGCTTATAAAAATAATAAAAAATTAGTACTTTTTGGAAATGGAGGTAGTGCCGCAGATGCCCAACACATTGCAGCGGAGTTTGTGGGAAAATTCTATAAAGATCGTGAATCATTACCTGCATTAGCGTTTCATACTAATACTTCTGTAGTAACTGCAATTGCGAATGATTATGGTTATGATTTAATATTTGAAAGACAAGTCTCCTCTTTTGTATTAGAAGGAGATATCGCCATTGGAATAAGTACATCCGGAAACTCTCCCAATGTTATAAAGGGCTTGGAGAAGGCAAAAGCTAAAGGAGCAGTAACCATTGGTTTAACGGGTCAAAAAGAAAATAAAATTGAAAAAATTGTCGCCTATTGTATTAAAATACCTTCGGTGGATACTCCAAGAATACAAGAAGGGCATATAACTGTTGGTCACATAATTTGCTATTTAGTAGAACAAGAATTATTTCCTTAAAACGAAAAATGTATTTTTAACCATATAATTTTTGAATACAATAAATGAAATAGAGTAATATGTCTGATGAAAATAAGGCAGTGTTTCTAGATAGAGACGGAGTTATAAATAAAGAAGTAAATTATTTATCGGATCCGAATGATTTCGAATTTATTGAAGGATCCATAGAGGCTCTTAGAATATTAAAAAAAAAAGGTTATTTATTATTAATTATTACAAATCAATCTGGAATCGCACGTGGATATTTCACGGAAAACATTCTAGATAAAATACATGAAAAAATGAATAAGTTATTAAAAAATGAGGGAGTTGCATTAGATAGGATATATTACTGCCCTCATCATCCTGATTTTACAGGATCTTGTGATTGTCGAAAACCTAATGCCGAATTGATTTTTAAAGCAAAAAATCAATTTAATATTGATTTATCAAACTCCTTCATGGTTGGAGATACATTGAATGACATAAAAACAGGTAAAAACGCAAAGTGTAAGACTGTTTTAGTTTTAACGGGTTATGGTAAAGAAGAACAAAAAAAAGATGATCAACTAAAACCAGATTTGGTTTTTCAAAACTTATTAGATTTTGCTCAAAAAATTTAATTGAATTCAAAATTATCTATAAATTAATATGAAATTTTTCATAGATACTGCAAATTTGGATCAAATAAAAGAGATGCAAGCCTTAGGCATCATAGATGGTGTAACAACCAATCCAACTTTATTATCTAGAGAAGGTCGGGAACCAAAAGAACAGCTTAAAAAGATTTGTAAAATCGTTGAAGGTCCAATAAGTGCAGAAGTTATTGGATTGAAAACAGAAAAAATGGTAGAAGAAGCACGAGAACTTTCCACTCTTGCACCTAACATAATTATTAAAATTCCTATGACAAAAGAAGGAATAAAGGCAGTTAAAATTCTCGAAAATGAAGGAATTAAAACAAATGTGACTTTAGTTTTTTCTCAAAATCAAGTTTTAATAGCTGCAAAAGCGGGAGCTTCTTATATCAGTCCATTTATAGGAAGGTTAATGGATAACGGACAAAATGAAATTGACATGCTACGAGAGTCAATGGAAATTATTAAAGCATACAATTTTAAGTCTGAAATAATCGTTGCTAGTGTCCGGAATTCAAGACACGTTATAGAATCTGCAAAGTTGGGTGCACATATTGCAACTATCCCATTTGCTGTTTTAGAAAAAATGTTTAAACATCCAAACACCGATAAAGGATTAGATGCGTTTTTATCTGATTGGGAAAAATTACAAACTAAATTAAGGAAATAATTACTCTAAAAATGGCTCTTGCTGACGAGATACATAAATGGAAAAACAAAAAGTTGCTTATTATTGGAGAAGCTTTAATAGATAAATATATTATAGGAAATGCTGATAGAATTTCTCCAGATGCTCCTGTTCCTAATATAAGAATTGAGGAGGCATTAACATATATAGGGGGTATGGGATTAGTTCTTCAATTTATCAAGTCTTTAGGAGGTATACCTGATTTTTGTACCATTATCGGTAATGATTATGAGGGAAATTTTTATCTTAAAAAAATTGAGGAGTTGAATATAAACTCTTCTGGTATTATCATTGATAATAATATCAAGACACCTCAAATAACTCGAATTAAGGCTATGAACCAACACGTACTTCGAATGGAATCTCATTACATAAATGAGATTAGTAATTCTATTTATGATGCATTATTTAAATATATCCGTTCAAAAGCAGAATCTATCGACGCCATAGTAATTTTAGATTATGGCATAGGTGGAATGTTTAACAATCATTTTATTCAAAATTTATTAGATTTGTTGGAACAGGATTTTAAAGGAATACCCATCATTGCCCGTCCAAACATAGCTAATTATTATTTATATGAAAATGTTGATTTAATTAAAATCAATCTTTATAAAGCATTAAAATCTTTATCAATAGATTGTTGTACTGAAACAAGCATATCAATAGCGGCCAAGAAAATTTTGCATTCATCAGGATGTAAAAATGTACTTCTAACTTTTTTAGAATCTGAATCTTATTTGTATTCAAAAGAAAAAGAAAATGTTGAAAATATTCCATCCATATTGAAGGAACCTTTTAGAAACTTAGTCTCTATTGGAAGTGCCATCATGGCTATCTTAGGTTTATCTTTTGCCGCAAAACTCCCTATAATGGATTCAGCAAAACTAGCTCTATATGGCGCTGTGCTTTCGGCTTCTTTACCACCTATAGAATTCTTCGATTCTGAGAAACTAAAAAAATATATATTGGAACTTTAATTGAACAAGAATTTTAATTTTTAAAAATTATTATGACTTTATCAACCCTAGAAATTAAAGAAATAACTTTAGAAATCCTTGAGATTAAAAAAGATATCCTAAAAATGATTTACATTGCCCAATCGGGTCATCCTGGAGGGTCTCTTTCATGTGTGAGTATTATTTATCTTTTATATAATAAAATCATGAAAACAGATCATAAAAATCCCCAATGGAAAGATAGAGATATATTTATTTTAAGCAAAGGACATGCGGCTCCTACTTTTTATGCCGTTTTATCTAGAATTGGTTATATTCAAAGAAAAACTCTCTTTACCTTTAGGAAATTTGGATCAGAATTGCAAGGGCATCCTGTTAAAAGTTTAAATTTGGGAATAGAAATTAGTACTGGATCACTCGGAATGGGCTTATCTATAGGAGTTGGGTGTGCATTGGCCGCAAAATTAGATAATAAAACTGAAAAAACCATTTATATACTGTTAGGTGATGGAGAACTAAATGAAGGTGCAATTTGGGAAGCCGCTATGGCTGCAAGTCATTTTAAATTAGATAATTTAATAGCAATTATTGATAGAAACGGGCTTCAAATAGATGGCGCTACAGAAGAAATTATGACTTTAGAACCTTTAGCAGAAAAATGGAAAGCTTTTGGATGGGATGTAATAGAGATTGATGGATCAAAGATAAATGAGACAATTCAAGGCTTTAATAAAGCAAAATCAATGATTAAAAAACCAAAAGTAATCATTTCTTACCTTATTAAAGGCGGAGATGTATCTTTCATGAAACATACAAAAGAATTTCACGGAAGGGCCCCTAACAAAGAAGAGTATGAAACAGCAGTTAGAGAGCTTGAAAATCTTAGGAAAAAAATCTTAGGAGAAAATTCTTATGACTAATTCTGATCTTAGAGATATCTTTGGTGAATATTTAGTAAAATTAGGTAATACCAATAAAAATCTTGTTGTTCTCGACGCAGATTTATCTATTTCAACAAAAACTTCATTATTTGCGAAAAAATTCCCTAAAAGATTTTTCAACATAGGTATAGCCGAACAAAATATGGTTGGAATCGCATCTGGATTAGCGATTTCTGGAAAATTACCTGTTGTTAGTGGATTTTCAGTATTTACCACGGGGAGGGCATGGGATTTCATAAGATTAGCTTGTCACGATAATTTAGACTTAAAAATAATCACCACTCATGGTGGTATAGTGGGAGAAGATGGAAGTACGCACAATGCTTTAGAGGATTTCAGTATAATGTCCATCCTTCCAAATCTATCTGTTTTAGTTCCATTGGATAAAATTGAACTTATTCAAATTTTAGAATATGTTATCGAAACTGAAGGGCCATTTTATATTAGATTGCCGAGAGGATCCTTCCCTGAAGTACATAGTGAAAATTATAATTATACTTTTGGAAAACCTGAAGTTTTAAAATCCGGGGAAGATATTTGCTTAATAGGAACGGGATATGGTAGCATCTTAGCATTAAAATCTGCTCAAAATATTGAGAAAAAGTTAAATATCTCAATCAAAATAATAAATTTATCAACAATTAAGCCTATAGATAAAGTCCAATTAATAAAGGAAATAAAAGATGTTAAAGGAATTGTGGTAATTGAAGAACATAATATCTATTGTGGTTTTGGAAGTATAATTTCAAGAATAATTTCTGAAAATCATCCAAAAAATATGAAATTTGTTGCAATTCAAGATACATTTGGACGATCTGGTAAGAGAAGTGATGTCTTAAATGCTTATGGTTTAAATGAAAAAAATATTTTCATAAAAGTAAGCGAAATTTTAAAAAATCAATGAGAATAATTATATTGAAAGATTATTAGGCGAAAAAATGAAAGATTCATTAAAAAAAACAATCCTCTCAATAATAGATACTCTAAGTGATCAATATTGGCGGTTAGGACGTTTTATAAAAACTGATTATAATATAACAGAGAAATTACAACAATTAATCAAGAAATTACCCCTACTATCGAAAGTTTTGGCTAAAATGAAGACTAATTTAGCAGCTACTAAAAAAATTGTTTCAGTAAAACTAAAAGGGGGCTTAGGAAATCAATTATATGAAATATCAACAGTTTTAGCCTATGGATGGGAGCATTCTATAACTCCTGTTTTCAAAAAAATTAAAAGTTCCCCAAGTGGGGCAAAGACAAGACCCGTTTATTGGGATACTGCTTTTCGAAAGCTCCCACTTATTAAACAACGACCCTATAATCTCTTTTTTTATCAGCAAAAACAGAGAGGTTATCACAAAATTTCTAAACCAACTGAAATTTGTAACCTCACACAATACAGTGGTATTTTATTTAATGGTCATTTTGCAAGTGATAAATATTTTGATAAATTCAGAGATAAATTACTACCTATTTTGTTTTTTATAGATCCCTCTGAAAAAGAATATTTGACAAATAAATACCCCGAAATTTATCTTGGAGAAAATCCAACAATAGCATTACATATTAGAAGAGGCGATGTTTTAATTAACCCTAAAAGACACGCTCTACCATTATTATGGGAATCTGATTATTATTCTAAATCCATTGCTTATTTTAAAGAAAAATTTCCCAAAAGTAATTTAATAATATTTATTTTCTCTTCGGATCATGAGTTCGTTAAGAAATATATGGAGGAGGTATATCCTTCTATAGATTTCTTATTCCCTCAAGAAAAAGATTATCTTGAATTATATTTAATGTCCTGTTGTGATCATCAAATAATTGCAAACTCCACATTTAGCTGGTGGGGTGCATATCTAAATGAAAACCCTGAGAAAATTGTAATAGCTCCAAAAGAGTGGTTTTATGTTGGTGTCCATAAAAACTGGGATTATAGATATATGAAGGGCTGGTTAAAGTTCTAAATTAACATATTTACTCACAAATGTCGGGAAATATAAGCAGTACTTATGAAAACAATTTAAGAGATATTTTAAACATTCTTCTATTATGGAATTATGTTATTTTATCATTCTACTCTCTTTAATAGTGCCCAAAAATTGCGATAGAATAGGTTTTCATACCCATACTGGTTCTTGTAATAAATTTTAAAAAATATACTAAATAATTGATGTCTAATACTATTAAAATGATACGGGACAGGAAAATGATATTTGATAATAAAGTTATTCATCTTACCTCTTTCTCTTGTGAATTCAAATGCTTCTTCATAATTAAAAAACCATTTATGCCTATCTACGGGATTATTTAAAGGTAAACCATACCGCTTATACCCTTTATTGCCACTTATTAATGGATATTTAAAATTTACCCATGAATTTGGAAGTGAAATTATTACATATTTTTTAGAAACTCTACAAATATCATCAAAGACATCATGTAAATTACTGAGATGTTCTAATACATCTATGCATAATACTGTATGAAAACTTTTATCATCAAATCGATCTAATTTATCAATTTCAAGATTAGTAATAAAATCAGGTTTTCCACATATATCAACCCCTATATACTTTACATCATTAGATATTAACTCTCTAAGATAACCTTCATCGCAACCAACATCTAGTATTGATTCTTTTAAATAATTCCTGAATTTTTTAGCAATAAATTTGACTCTATCTTCTCTTTCTTCATTGTATTGAACCTGGGTTTTGTATTTAATCTTATTTTTTATTAATTTCCTCAATTGATTCATGGGTTTGAAACCTTTTTGAAAGGATT
>Ga0114920_10001215_pt1 | contig 11802 bp, 10 predicted proteins | sample ChitaG_FD_88683 | JGI IMG/M metagenome (GOLD analysis project Ga0114920, IMG submission 88683) | Deep subsurface microbial communities from South Pacific Ocean to uncover new lineages of life (NeLLi) - Chile_00310 metaG | ecosystem: Environmental > Aquatic > Marine > Oceanic > Sediment ... | reverse complement strand
GCCAGCACAGGGCTGATCAAGAAGTCGAGCGAGTCTTGCTGGGGCAAAACTTAAATGACGATGATTTCGTATTTAGCCATGCGGATGGCAGCCCGCTTAATCCGACCACAGTTACACACACTTTTAGCAAAGTGGCAAAGAGAGCCGGGCTACCCTACCTTCGCCTGCATGACCTGCGCCATATCCATGCCACCATGCTATTAAAAGCGGGAACGCATCCACGGGTAGTTCAGGAACGATTGGGACATAGCAGTATTGCCACGACATTGGATATCTATTCCCCCACGGTGCCTGGTATGCAGAAGGCAGCGGCGGAACGTCTTGATACCCTGCTTCCTAAGATAGAGGAAATTGAAAATGTCGGCAAAATGTCGGCAGAAGGGGATGAGGTTGAGCGTAGGCCGTACAGGTCTCGAACCTGTGACACCCTGATTAAAAGTCATGTTGTCAAAAGTGCCGATTATAACCCACGTTCAAAGCTGGAATCGTCCCAATAACTATTCGATTTTTAATAAATCAGGTTGACACCACCCATAAAATCAGGTTGACAACCTCTCCAAAAACAATTCAAGCCCTAATTCTTAGGGCCTCTGTCACGTTACCACGATTTAAATTTTTTGTCAAGGGTACAAATGCAGCCCTATGTTCTGATTCCACCCTTGATTGAACAAAACAAGCAAATGTGACCCAAACGGCAGATTCTAGGCAATCGTTTCACAAGGAACCCCAACCCACGGTTAGAGCGGTACCATACAGATTAGCTATATAGCTACGGGGTAATATTTGTCGAAGCTCTCCTTCGGCGAATTTGGAGTCGCACCTCGGAAACGACCGTATATCGCCATTCTACCGGTCGTCAGGGGGGCGGAGACCGTCTGGCTTTTATTATTTCAGCCAAGATGCTAATAGCTATCTCTTCCGGAGTTAGGGCGTATATATTCAAGCCAATGGGGGCATGGACTCTATCTAACCGCTCCTGTGATATCCCTTTGGACAATAAGTGAGAGAATATAGTCTGATTCTTCGTCTTGCTGCCTATCATACCGATATACTTTGCCTCTGTAGCCAGAGCCTCTTCTAACACAGTTTCATCGCCCTTATGACCATGGGTAACAATCACTATGTAGCTCGATTTATCTACTTTTAGTTTTTGGAAAGCTTTAGCAAAGTCTTCAGTTAGGGTCAGCTCTGCCTCAGGAAACCTCTGAGCGTTAGCATATTCAGAACGGTCGTCAATTACCACTATTTTGAAGCCTAACAACTTACCAACCTTAGCCAGGGTAAGAGCGATATGACCGCCACCAAAGATATACATAGTGGGCGCCGACAGTATTGGTTCAATAAATATTTCCGTGTCCCCGCCGCATATCATCCTCAACTCCCCACCTTCTTTTAAACTGAAACATAGTCGCTGTGGTTTACCCTCTCGTATTGCCTCCAAGGCTTCCTTGATGGCTTGCGCTTCTATTCTCCCACCGCCAATAGTGCCTATTATGCTGCCATCAGCTCTGACTAGCATTTTGGCACCCTCCTCTCTGGGAGTAGAGCCAGTAGCTGAGACCACGATTACCAGTGCCGCTTCTTCTCCTTCGGCCTTAATTCTAACGATTTCTTGGTAGATATCGGTCATCCAGCCTCCAATGAAATTACTTCAATCACTGGTTCCGTCAATTGCGCTTGCCCCAATACCACTTGTTTAACCCGAGAGTGCCTCATTGCTAAAATCTTACTGGCTAAGTCCCTGGCTTTGGCTAGACCTTTGTCTAAATCCACCTTATTGATAAAGGGAACGATTCTCGCACGGTCAGGGCTCCCTTTAATTATACCTTGGTGGTGAGTTATTAGAAAAGCGATAGACTCTGCGGAGATAACTTCACCCAAGGGCAATCCAATCAGTTGGGAGACAATCTGAGGCCTGAAGACATTTTCTTCAGTCAGGCGACAACCCACAGCATCAACCCCCACCATCGGTATGAGTAGAGATGTATTAGATGGGATTACCGGCTCAGCAGGATCGGGTGCCTTCAAAGGTCTGCGCGCTGCCCCGTCTGCCTCCACAATAATGTAAGACACCCGATTTATCCTGGCTAACCTACACACTAAGTCCGGGCTAATTCCCTCTAACTTTCCTGAAGGTAACTTCTTCCTAGCTAGCGTGATATGCTTGTATTTATCCATGTTCTGTACAAGCGACCTTATCATCTTTTCTTCGTCTGTTCCCAGAAGAAGAAATGGGGTTTGAGAGGGTAATGGCTCAAAAATCTTGGTTGTGGTGGTGGTAACGACACAACTGCCACTTGAAGCTAGTTCTCGAGCTAAAGCAAACATAAGGGTTGTTTTGCCACCGCCACCAACCAAGCTTATTACTTCACCAAGTTTAATATCTAGAGCTTCCTTAAGTCGCATAACTAAGCATTAAAACGTGTTAATATCGCCTCCAGGACTCCCCCAGCAATCGCTCTAGCCTTGTCTGAGATGGTGTAACAATAATCTCTAATTCCCCGAGGGTCAACATCCCCCAATTTCATTCCTTTGTGTAACTCTGCTCCGTCTCTCAAAAGCCCTCGGATGACACCCTCAACCAAGGTCTCAACAGGAGAACCAGCAACAAAACCAACCACTTCGCCTGACTGAACATGGTCTCCTATCTTTTTATTGGTTGAGAACCGCCCAGATTTGGGGGCACGCAACACCCTTTCGGCAGAGACTCCAGCAATTACTCCAGGAACCCCCGTATTCGCCTCTGCCTCTCCTTGCCTAATCACCTTACCCAGATTATGACCACGATTGGTCTCGATTACTATGTGAACATCTTTGCCAGCTTGAAAGCCAGGGCCAAGCCCAATGACCAGAGAGGCGTCAGATATCTTTGTTCCTAAATTCTTTTTGGCGATTATGGCATCAACTAAAACATCGGGTTTCAGAATATCTTTAACTGTAGTCTCTGGGTCAATTAAAAGTGGCACCTTGCCCTTTTCCCATACCGACAAGATATCATCAGGAGATGAAATGAATCTCGTTGCCACTCCTTCAATCTCTTTTTCTCCCTCACAAACTGCCTCACAAAAGGCAACTCCTCTTCTTACTGCTTGAGGATAGGTTACTTCGGTCAGGCAGACTTTAAAATGAGAACAAACCAGCCTGTGGGCAACTCCACTAGCCAGTTCTCCTCCACCCTTGATAAGAACTGTCAAATCAATCAATGTGTGACTCGTCTTACCTCTGGGTATATATTTAAATCCTTTTCCTTCATCTACCCGTGTGCTATATTGAAATATACTGCCCCTTAAGATTTCTCCTTTAGGGCTTTGAGAACTTTCTCTGGAGTTATGGGTAGCTCGCTAAATCTTACGCCAATGGCATTATAAATAGCATTACCTATAGCTGCAGCCACTGGGACCATTCCCGGCTCACCCACCCCTTTAGCCCCAAATGGTCCTTTAGGCTCAACACTCTCAACCAGTACCGTCTCAACTTCTGGGGTATCAAATATGGTGGGGATGCGATAGTCCAGAAAGTTTGGGTTCAGAGTCTTACCCTCTTCCCAAATCATATTCTCCAACACGGTCCATCCTAAACCTTGGGCAACAGCACCTTCAATCTGGCCTTCACAGGTCATAGGATTTATGGCTCTACCTATGTCAAGCGCTGCACAGTGCTTTATTATCCGGACTTCGCCTGTTTCTGTATCCACTTCTACTTCTGCAATATGGGCACCAAATATGCAGGCGCAGAACGAATTACCATACCCTGTCTCCCTGTCGGGCACTTCTGAGCCTTCAACATCAACACTACCTTGTCCCACGAGGAGGAGAGTATGCCCAGTATATTGGGCATCATATAGATGTGCCCTAACTGCCTCGGCAAACCCAACTGCCTTTTCCGGAGAGCCTTTGACAAATATTTTCCTGTCTTTTGCCTCTAGGTCTTCAGGGTTAGCTCCTAACATTTTGGCGGCTACTTTAAACAGTTTCTCCTTGGCATCGGCAGCAGCTGCTTGGGCTGCTCTCCCGGAGATGAAGGTAGTTCGGCTAGCATATGCCCCTAGGTCATCTGGTAGCTCATCTGTCCCTCCAGAGGTTACTACTTTTACATCCTCATAGTAGATTCCCAACTCTTCGGCTACAATTTGGGCTACAATCGTCCATGCTCCTTGCCCCATATCTCTAGCACCTGACATAACAGTGACCAGGCCATCATCATGAACTTTTACAAAACAAGCTGAACCCTCAGAGTCGTAGTAATACCGAACACTATTGGCATGGACTAAACATGCCATGCCTATGCCTCTTTTCTTCATGGCTATCTTACCTCCCATCCTTTCCATTTATTTCCCCAACCTACAGCCTCAGCAGCTTTCTCTATACATTCTCTTAAACCACAACTACCCACGAAAATTCCACAAGCGCTTCTTTCCCCAGCCACCGGTGCATTAATTAACCTTAGTTTCAACGGGTCCATATTTAATGCTTCAGCTACCCTATCCATTTCTGTCTCTATAGCAAAAGTCATCTGAGGATTACCGTAGCCACGGAATGCACCTCCATAAGTGCAATTAGTATATACCACGTAGCCCTCATATTTTACATTCTCTATTCTGTATAAGGTGGCAAATACTGCCCCCACATAGTAGGCAACAGCTATTCCATGTCCGGTATACGCCCCATTATTAAGAATAGCTCTACCTTGTTTAGCCATCAATCTACCGTCTTTTTTGACGCCTATCTTGGAGTAGAAGATAAACGGATGTCTAATTGTTGAAGCTATGAACTCTTCCTCTCTGGAGTAGATCATCTTCACTGGTCTACCTGTTTTTAGGGCTAGCAGAATAGCATGTGGCTCAACTGTAACTTCATTTTTGCCACCGAAGCCTCCGCCACATTGTGTCCCGATAACATTAATCTTACTCAGGGGAATGCCTAACATTTTTACCAAATCTCTACGGATGGTAAAAGGAGTCTGAGTAGTTGTCCAGAGCGTTATATTACCGGAAATATCGGTAGCAGCGATAGCCCCATGGGGTTCAAGATGGGAGTGTTCCTGGGCATGAGCTACATAACGCCCTTCTAATACTAGATCAGATTCCTTGAATCCCTTTTCCACATCCCCAGCGTAAACCCTCTTGACAATGGCAATATTGCGTTCTACCTCGTGAATTTTCGGCGCACCGGGTTGCATCGCCTCTTCAGGATCAAAAACAGCCGGTAAAACTTCATAATCAACTTCTATTAGGTCTAAGGCCTCTTCTACGGTATCCATGTCAACAGCGGCCACTGCCGCCACCCTATCACCGTAGAAGCGTGCTTTATCATCTACAAGTACCGGTTCGTCTCGAATTTCGTCATATATTTGTGGAATTCCGTATCTTAACTTAGGAGTGTCTGCCGCTGTAATCACAGCTTTAACACCAGGCAGTTTCTCTGCCTTACTGGTATCAATATTCAAAATTTTGGCATGTGGATAAGAGCTGCGCAGAATCTTGCCATAGAGCATCTTAGGCAAGACTATATCGTCAAGAAATTTTGCCTCACCGGTTATCAAAGCTACCCCGTCTATTCGTGGCACACGTTTCCCTATCACTGAGAAAGCATCACTCATTACCTCCCTCCCTCCTTTCCTTGCTGTTCTGCCACGGCTAATAATGCCTTTTTCCTCTTGGCATAACCGGTACATCTACATAAATTACCGGCTATAGCTATTTTAATCTCATCTTCGGTGGGATTAGGGTTCTTATCAAATAGTGCTTTAGCGGAGAGGACCGTCCCTGGGGCGCAAAAACCACACTGTATAGCCCCGTAGTCAAGAAAGGCTTGCTGGATTGGATGTAATTTTCCAGCCGTGGCAACTCCCTCAATGGTCAAAACCTCTTTATCTCTGGCATCCATTGCCAGTACCAGACAGGAATTGACTGCCTTGCCGTCCATAATCACGGTACAAGTCCCGCATTGACCTAATCCTCCGCAACCTTCTTTAGTTCCTGTTAGCTCAAGCTCATCCCTGAGAACCTCTAGTAAGGTTTTATGAGGCTCTACAGCAACTTCATATGGTTCCCCATTTACCCTCAATGAAATCAGCTGTTTCATAATCTATTCTCCCTAAAAGGAAACTTCGGTCATTTTCTATCAAAGTTAATGTGATTTAGCCGATTTTAAACACTCTTCCATAGCCCGTTTTACTAAAACCCCGGTCATATCCGTCTTGAAATCTGCTGAGTGGTCGCCAAAACTGATAGCCTGAAGGGCAACTTTGTCTCTTACTGTCTGGACTACCCCATCGATTATGTCAGAGTCAATTTTCTTCCCTCTAAGTAAATCTTCTGCTTCATCAATCTCAAAGGGGACAGGAGTCACCGCACCAAAGACTATCTTAATGTCGCGGCACAAACTGTATTCTGGGTCCATCCTCATCACAACCGCTATCCCTACCACAGGGTAATCTATAGCCTTCCTCGGGCTGAACCTTAAATATGCCCCACTGGCATGGGGTGGCTGATTAGGTATTTGAATTTCAGTTAATATTTCGTCTGCCTTGAGAACATTACCAACCTTTTTAAAGAAATCCTTAACCGGAATTACCCTTTCTCTACCTTCCCCAATCACTTTCACCCTGGCGCCTAATGCAATTAAGGCTGGGGCGGTATCTGATTGGAGAATCCTTTTTTGACAGCCCTTGTCCCCTTTATCAACATAGCACACATGACCGCCTCGTTTATAACATGGTGTCCAGGCTCGGTGCCAATCATGGGATTGATTGTAATACCAACACCTGGGGTCTTGACAGATATTACCACCTATGGAACCAATATTCCTGATTTGGAGAGAAGCCACTTTGCTGGCAGCCTGGGCTAGGATACTAAACTTTTCTCGAACTACTGCCGAAGTCTCTATAGTGCTGAGGGTGGTTAAGGCACCGATTTTTAGCCCTTCTCCGTCATCCGAATTAATATAATCTAACCCGGAGGTTCTTTTGATATTAACTAGGTACCGAGCAGAAAGCAGCCTTTGTTTCAACAGAACCAATAAATCGGTACCACCAGCAAGTAGCTTCGCCTCCTTTCTATACTGAGCAAGCAGAGAGACTGCTTCTTCAATTGTTCCTGGCTCAAAATATTCAAATTTTTTCAGCCTTCCCCCCATTAATACCCCCAAAGTTATGATTGTATCTAGCCACTTTTAATTTATTTCTTTTTCTTGCGATAGATAAACCTACAGGCTTGCTTGCCACAATATTCATGACCGAAGCAACAATAACCGGTTGGCTGCTCAGTTTCAACTTTATCCTGTAAACCTGCCATATCAATGACATGCTGGTTTACTAAGAGAGAGAGATAATACTCAGTCTTGTAGTATGCCATCCTCATTGCATGAACATCAGCTGGGCCCAGCTCTGGATTAGGACACCACTGCACATCAGCAATCCACTCGTCTTCAGTGTCCTTTATCACCTTATATCTTGAGGGGACATCATAGAAGAAATATTGATGTATTATGCCGATGTCTCTGGCTGTCTTTGGCTTAATATTTAACGCCTTTACTGCCTTGTGGTAAGACATTTCGACCAGTTGCTTCCAAACCTGCCAATACAGCCCTTCGGCTATTTCGGGACCAAATTCAGCATTTAAACACTTCCAAGTAAGGTAGACCCCGGCATACTGATTTTTGGTAGCAATCAGTGCCTGTTCCTCAGGTGTCCTGTTAGTTACTGCCATACAATAGTCCAAGACATCATCCAGACTTAAGTCGCGGCAGTCACCATATCTGCCTTCTTTCTTGGCAGGTGCTACTACCCCCGGCTCTTTCTTGCTCTCCTTCCACTCGTAAAGACCACGACAGACGTGACTTGAGGAGTCAAGGCAGGCAAACTTATCAGCGGTGGCCACCACCTTATCCTGCAGTCCGGCTAATTCTATCATTTTGTGATAAAGCCATTCCTCAGTACTAGCGGCTGCCTTCAGCCAAGTAGAATTCAACTCTTCGCCAAAAACATCCTTGGCTATTTGAATCAAAGGGCAAGCCAAGACAGTCATTGTGGCGCGACCCGGCTCCTCGGTTATCTTGGAGGGACAAGGCGTGCCATCATTGAGATACATCCTTATCCTAACCAGTTTATCAAGGTCGTCTACTTTGTCTATCCCAAGAGCTTCTTTAGCTGCTTTAAAGGCTGATTCTGCCACATATGCCCACTTCTTGCGGTGCATTTCTATAGCTTTCTCCGGTCCATACTTGGCTTCAACGGCAGCAACCAATTGATGGTCAACAGCCAGAGAACCCACTATAGCATTCTTGGCATGTTCATAGGGAGTTCTACCGCATTCTTTCAGCACGGCAAAAAACTCTTTTTCCTGAGGGGTAAGTTTTTTCATGTCCAGCGCCATAGTAACCTCCTTTTAATTAGTTTGTGGCTTACCACTATGCAGGAACCTCCTTGTAATAACTACTCCTTCCTAAGAGCCAATCTCATGATGGGATGACTCTGTATAATTAGAGGTAGGCTGTAATCCTTGGATTATCTCCGGAATTCCGATGCACTTCACCCCAGATATAATATCATATTGTTAGACGTTTTAGCCACGCACGACTGGAATAGCTCTATATAAGACCCTTATCAATGAGGAGCTTATCAAGCTCCACGTATCTATCGATAACTGTACTGCCGAGACCGACTGAAGTCCAAGCGGGCCAAGCATAGCTCTCAATCCTGACCTTTAGCCCATCAGCGATATTACTTAATTTATCAATGGGAGCGGCGAATATCAAATCATGAACATCTGCCTGCCCCAAAACTCGGTCGCCTTCACAGGGTAAAGTGAGTTGAGGTTGTCCTGTCTGCATAGTTGCTACCACTGCGTCTGAACATGCGTCTCTCCCTGAGATGTTGGTGTAGAAACGGTTCCCATCCTTAGCTCTTACCCCGTTAACTAACAGTGTAGCCTGAAAGGCGTTACAATATAAAATAACGACATCCGGGTCAAAATTAGTCTTATGAAGAGGTGCCACTACAAACCCCCAGTATTCGCCCGGAGCGAAACGGAATAACAGCTTCTCCATATTGGCGCCGGCTTCCAAGGTGTGAGTCCAGATTTGATAAGCCAGCTTTCCTTCATGCCACCACTGAGGCGGGTCAATCCACCCGAATACGAAAAAGGCAGCTCCGCAGCTATGTGAAACATCTTCCTTTCCCATAGCTACTGGTATCCCCTGCGACCTGGCGATAGAGAAGGCTTGACACGGTATCATTGGCTTTAGGTCACGTTTAGGTCTCTTTGCCCCGGCGGGAACCTCCTTTTCGCTTTTCAGCATCTTTACTGCTATCGGGTAAGAGGTCGGTTTTATATACTCATTAATAGCATTCTCATACTTCTTCAGGATTTCTTTCGTCTTGGCTTTCATACCCCGCCTCCTTTTAATTAGCTTGTGGCTTACCACTTAACATCGTAATTAAAAGGTACTTAACCCATCATCTTTTCGGCGGAAAGTAAAGGTCTTCAGCTATATCGGCTACTCGCCTTAAAATCTCAGGCCTAACATCGCGTAACAATGGAAGATCCAGCCTCGCCTGGGTGATGATATCAGGGTCTAATTCCTTTTGAATAATTTCGTCTTGAAGGTTCTCTCCATAGTGGGCACTTTCTATAATCTGAGCAGTATTGTCGACTATGCAGGAGCCTCCTTCAAAAACTACCCCCTCCTGAGAGCCAATCTCATTCACATAGGCAAAAAAGGCTTGATTCTCCACAGCGCGGGCTCGGGCCAGAAGTTGGAAAATTTCGGGAACCTTAAAAGGGGCCGCCGAAATGTTAAAAAGCAGCCAGGCTCCCTGGAGCGAACAGCATCTTACGATCTCTGGAAACCAAAAATCGTAACAGATTTCTACTCCTATTTTGCCAAATCTGGTATCAAATACCTTGATGTCGAATCCCGGTTTAAAGAAGAGATGCTCTTCGTATCGGACCCCGGCATATTCAAAGCTTACCAAATAAAGCTTCCGGTAAACGCCTAAAACCCCATCAGGCTCAATTAATACTGCCGAATTGTGGACTAGGGTTTCATTCAATTCTGGCATACCAAAGAGGATATCAATATTTTTATCTTTAGCTAGTTTGGTCAATTTTTCAGTGGTCAGTCCTCCGATTGGTTCCGCGTGTTCTAATAACCTTTTCCCACATACATAACCGGTGAGAGCCAACTCAGGGAAGGCAACAAAATCAGCCCCACCCTTAGCTGCCTGGCTGGAAAGGTCCATAATCTTTTCCAGATTCAGCTTTTTGTTATGAAGCTCTGGCTTCATCTGCACCAAAGCTAATTTCATAAATCCCTCCCAAATCTTATTTATTTAGAAATCACCATGAAGCCTACCATTCTATCCAGCTAGTATCAATAGCACCCTCTCCTGACCAGACTACCTTACCCGTTTTAGCATGAACGATAGAGATTGCGCCACGGGGGCAGAGCGCAGAACAAAATCCACACGCCTCACACACATCAGCATCTATTTTAATTATTCCGAGATCTTTATCTGCCTCTATAGCATCATGGATGCAAGTGGTAACACACTGCATGCATTCTAGGCACACACCGCAGTTTAAGCAGCGTTGGGCTTCTTCAATAGCCGTTTTCTCATCGAAGCCCAGTTCAACCTCGGCAAGGGCCACCCGCTTCTCCGGTTCAAGAAGTGGCATAGCCCTCCTTGCCTTTATCTTCACACCCTCCTTTGATACCTCTTCTACCCTTTTAAGCGGGGCTGGCCTTCCTTCCTTTAAGTCCATTCCGTCAAGGTAACGCTTAATAGAGATGGCAGCTTCTTTACCGGCAGCAATAGCCTTAATGACATCAGCGACTACCACTACATCACCACCAGCAAAAACGCGTTCAATATTGGTTTGCATGGTGACCGGGTCAATGGAGAGGGCCCCCCAATCAGTGTATTCAAGCTCCCTGGGTAACATTGAGCTATCTACTGCTTGACCAATGGCGATGATTACACTATCAACATCCATCTCAAATTCTGAGCCTTTAATGGGTATTGGGCGTGGGCGACCACTGGCATCAGGCTCACCCAACTCCATCCGAATACATTGGATGCCAATTACCCGGTCATCCTTGGTTAGGACTCTAACTGGTGCCGCCAGGATATTAATCTTTACTCCTTCCCGCTCGGCTTGGTCAACCTCGGTCTTGACCGCAAGCATTTCAGCTCGGGAGCGACGATAAACGATTGAAACCTCCTTTGCTCCCAGGCGCACAGCAACTCTAGCTGCATCTATGGCTGCGTTGCTACCACCGATAACCGCCACCCTGTCTCCAAGGCTGACCTTCTCACCTGAGTTCACTTGCTTCAGGAGGTCGAGAGCATGGATTACTCCCCTAGCCTTTTCGTTAGGGATACCCATCTTCTGGCTTGTCCCGGCGCCGGTGGCAATGAAGACCGTCTTATATCCCTGATTAAAGATATCCGCTAGGTTTTTCACCGGGGTACCCGTCTTTATCTCCATCCCCAGCTCTTCAACATAGCTGATTTCATCGTCCAATATCACCTTGGGCAATCTGTATTCAGGGATACCATAGCGCAATAGACCACCGGCTTGGGGAGCACTCTCAAAGACAGTAACCGGGTATCCCTCTCTAACCAAGTCATAGGCACAAGCCAAACCGGCAGGCCCGGAGCCGATGATAGCCACTTTGTCTCCCTTTGTCCTTTCAATAGGAGTCGCTTTCCCCCTCCCTACTCTCAGCTCGTAGTCAGCCATGAAGCGCTTTAGCGAGCGGATAGATACCGGTTCATCAACCTCCCCCCGCTCGCAAT
>Ga0114920_10001213_pt1 | contig 11809 bp, 13 predicted proteins | sample ChitaG_FD_88683 | JGI IMG/M metagenome (GOLD analysis project Ga0114920, IMG submission 88683) | Deep subsurface microbial communities from South Pacific Ocean to uncover new lineages of life (NeLLi) - Chile_00310 metaG | ecosystem: Environmental > Aquatic > Marine > Oceanic > Sediment ... | reverse complement strand
TCTAGAGCTGACTGACGCAATGCTCCGAGAAGTGACGGTTGCTCAGCATAGCCTGGCCGATGCGATGGGATTAACTGATATAGTGCGGCTACAAGCTATGGCTGCAGAACATAAGCTGCGCGATGGGCTGGAGCGAACTGATGCAAGGCTGCAAGAACTGATAGTTACTGAGGGCAACCTGTTTGGAGCGATGGTCAAGCGTGAAGACCTCCTTCGTATCCAAATAGACACACTCAAGGACTACTTGGCTGGACTGGATCAAACGAGCGAGGGCAACAAGATACTGGCCGAGGCTGTCCAGATTACCATCGACAATCTCCAGGATCAGATAGACGAACTCGGCGGGGCCGAGGATCGCCTAATCCTCTTCGGCGACGCCATCGGCCCGGTGTCTGCCGCCATTCGTGACATGACAGACGCCATCAGCGGACAGATCGATGCCGTCAAAGGCCTGCTGTCGATACAGACGCAGGAGGAGGCGACCCGGGAAGCGGAGGTGTCCCGGCTCAAGTACGAGATCGAACTCCTTGATGATCTCATCGGCGAGACCGGCGACCTCACCACCAGGGAACAGGAGCGTCTGGACAGTGCGAAGGCACGTCTGGTGGTCAATGAAGCAGATCTCGAGGTTACGGAGTCACTCCTAAGCCTGTTTGAGACCAAGCGGGAACAGGACGAGAGACTGACGCGCGATGAAAAAATAGCCCTCTTGCAAGCGATAGCTCGCAGGAAAGAACTCCTCTTGTTGATCGAAGCTGACCAAGCCCTGATTGAGGAAATTGAGGCCATCGGCAGCGCGGAGACGAAGGCAAGCAGGGCGGCCCGTATCAGCACCAATGAAAAGGAAGCCGAATTGGCCGTGGTCGAGGACTTGATCGAGAACATCGAGGCCGAGAAGAAAGCCCGCGTGGACGAACTGAACGCCATGGTCAGGGGCCGTCCGACTATGAAGGAGTGGACGCAGGACACCTACTTGCAAGCCTTTGAGACTGGCCTACTCGGTAGCGAGCTGGAGAATATTCCTCCGCTTCTGCGGGCGTGGTGGATGGAGAATCGCGTACTGGTCTGGGAAGTCGCTGTTGCCCAGAACCACCTCCTCTTGGCGCAGCAGCAGTTTACCAGCGAGTCCATGGGTTTGGCTGACGATTGGGGAAGCTCCTGGACTGCTAACGCTCAGGCCATCGTAGATGCTATGAATGAGGCTGCGGGTGGGGAACCTGCTGATGAGTCTTATCAATATGGTGGTTTTGTCAGAAGGACAGGGATGGCCTTCCTACATGCTGGCGAGTTCGTTGTACCTAAGTATCGGGTGGAGCATGTGTGGGATAGAACAGTAGCTCCTCGTGTTCCCGTCCCAGCAGCGCCGGCTGCACCAGCTGGCGGCGGATTCACCGCTAATATCGCCGTAACCTCTCAGCAAGAGACGGCTCGAGAGATAGAGCGCACCATGCGCCGCGTGGCCTTCAGCCTAAAGGGAGCGTCGTAATGCCAATATATCTCTGGCTGAACAACACGCACAACATTCGCAGAGCTCTTTCCAGCCGGTCGGGATATCTAGTGCGCGAGCTGGTTGGCTTCAGTCTGCCCGACAAGGATCACATCTCCGCCAGGGCACCGCAACAGCATGGGGCCACCTACCTCAATACCTTCTTTCGCCCTCGGGAGTGCTCCATGATCATCCATGTCAAGGGCTGCAATGCCGCCGATTTCCAAGCCAAGCACCGAGCGTTGGTGAGAGCGATGAATCCTCTAGACGATTGTCAACTGCGAATAGAGACCGATGGCGGCATCCGCTACACGCTGAACTGCAGGCCAGTTACCGCGATGGAGACCGAGCGCCTCAACGCCATCACTTCCGATATTCTGGTGCAGCTAATCGCCGATGACCCCTTCTTCCACACGCCAGAAGAGGATGAGGATTTTGCCTCAGCCATCGTGCCAGGGCTTCTGATTCCCTTTGTCCTGCCTGCGGTCATCAGGAGCGGCGGCCAAGAAGCTTCGATTACGATCACGAACGATGGCCACATTCTGACCTATCCCGTCATCACCATCAACGGCCCAGGTACTAATCCAGACATTATCAATGACACAACGGGGGAGACCCTGACAGTTGAGGAAATTGTGGCTGACGGAGACACGCTGACTGTGGACATGGGGGAGCGGACGGCGATAATCACGGGCGCAGGCGGGGCCGAGACGAATGTACTCGGCAGCGTGTCCGGCACTTGGTGGGCGCTACAGCCGGGCACCAACGCGATTCGTATCACTAGCGAGGCCGTCGGTGCCTTCACTGGCATCATCACCTACACGGAGCGATATCTGGCGGTAATCTGATGTACGAAGTGCGATTGCAGGACAGAGACCTCAATATCCTCGGGTATCTCTGGCCTTTGGAAGAGGGTATCCAGCCTCTGACTCTCTGGTGGGATCGCCGTTGGCGCTCCGCCGGCCAGTTCGAACTCGTCATTCCTATCCAGACACCCCACCTCGATGACCTGATTACCTTAGCAAACTATATTGAAATCCGTAACGCAGACGATGGATCCTTCGAGGCACTCTATCTCATCGAGCGCACCGAGTTGCTCACGGGCATAGTTACCTATGAGCAGAACATCTCTAGCCATATCAACGCCATCTACGCCGCTGGCCAGGGGACTGGTACGTTGCGGAACATGGTAGTGCGTACCGATGCTGACAGCATTATCGCCGTCGGTCGCATGGAGGCATTCTGCGATGCCAGGGATGTGGAGATGACGGAATTCGACCTCCTACGCCAGCGGGCGGATGCGAAACTGGCTGAGGCCGAGATACATGGTTCCTTCATCGCCAGGGGCGGGGAGCCGGTAGAAAGCGAACTTCTAAGGATCAGGGGGAGAAGCCTCCTCCTATACGCTGAGAGGCGGATCGTCCTACCGCCTCCTGGCACACAGGTGGGCGGCATTGTGGACATCACGACTAGTGAATATGACGAGGATACCGACTCGGCAGACGAGGTCATGAAGCACTATATCAACAACCACCTCATCAATCCCGGGGATGCGGCCAGGACGGTATTGAACTTCGTTAACCAAGGGGCTATCCCGCCGCTGGACACCGTGACCTTCCAGGGCCGTTTCCAAACAGTGCTGGAGGTCCTGCAGGAGCTAGGCAAGATCGCTACTGCAGGCTTTGAGGTGGTACTCAACGCCGCCAGCGAGTTTGAGTTTCAAGTGGTGCCCCGGCGCGACAGGACAATAGACAGTTCCCACCCGGTTATCTTCAGGGCCACGGACGTGCTTCTGGATATCCCTGGCAGAGCCTACCGAACCGATTGGGACGTGGGAGACCTGGTGACCTTGAACGTGGAGAGCCTCAGCCAGCAGCTTGATCTCACGATAATGCAGACGCGGAGGGAGCTCCGGGTTGGGGAGCCCGAGAAGGTTACCATTGCCTTCGATACTCCCAACACCGATGCGCTGGAGCAATTCCACGATGCAATAGTGGAGCGGACCAGGGCGGATACGCGCGCAGCACGAGTATAGAACGGGGACATAGACATGGCGTATGAACAGTTGTTTGGGCTGGATGCCTCGACGGTCAGCGAGGCCAATTTCGAATCTGTCTTTGGCGAACTCTTGGAGGGAGTCTTCCTGGGGATAGCCAACGAGTGCCGCGTTTATGAAACTGGCGCAGCCCTGTCCGTTGAAGTAATGACAGGCACATTCATTACGGGCGGTGCATTCGGTCGGGTGACTGCCCAGGAGACTCTTGCCATAGGAGTCGCGCCAGCGGCCCCCAACTCTCGCATCGACAGGATAGTGCTTCGGAGAGACAACGCGACAAACGCCATAACCCTGGCGGTCCTAGCTGGGACACCAGGAGCTCCCGGTCTTGTCCCAGCTCTGACCCGTGATGGTGTCTATGAGATTAGCCTGGCGCAAGTCTATGTGGGGTCGGATGTCGTCGTGATCAACCCCGAGGATATCACTGATGAGCGGGGCGAGGCTGCCATCTGCGGTTATGTGTCCGGCAAGGCTTCTGAGCAGATAGACAGGGATTTCATTCAGGGAAATCGACAGTGGGGTGCCTGGAGCGGGTACGGTAGCGCTACCCTGCTGGCCCTCGAGCAATTGTACGCGCAGTCGATGATAGTCGACAACGCCAGCGCCGTAGTCAGCGATGCCGATGGCGTCGGGCTACAGCAGGATACCTCTGGTGTACTGAACAACAATGCTTACATCCTCGGAGCCTACAACACCGTGGGGCCGGTTGCCGCGCCCTGCCACGCCCGCCGCTACTGGACGGTGTGGGAATGCAAGTTCAAGCTGCTCCAAGAAGACGATCAGCGAGTCTTCATTGGTCTCCATAGCAGCTTTGATCCTGCTGTCGTGTTGGCTGCCGACGATCCCGCCGGGGACTACGCGGGTCTCCAGTTCTCCACAGTGCGTGATACCAACTTCCAGTTCGTCACCAAGAACAATGTCGCCCAGGAACTATGGGACTCCGGCGTCCCCATCGACACGGACGCTCACATTCTCCGGATCGTGTTCCGGCCCGATGAGACTTGGGTAGCCATGTTCCTTTACGACACGGACAGGAACATCGAGGCCTCAATCTGGACCGATTCGTTTCTGCCAACCTTGGCGACCAACCTCTATCCCTGGTCGGGCGTCAGGACCCTGGCGGCTGCGGTGAAGTCGATTGTCCAGTACTACGCCGAGGGCGTCAATAGGAAGATTTGATGACTGTCACGCAGCTTTTCGGGACGGACGAGTCCATCATCAGCGAGACCAACTTCGAGGCCGCATTCGGGGGATTGCTGGAGGGCGTACTCCTCGGATACAGTTATGAGTGCCGAGTCCATGCACCCTTCCCCATAATGCAAGTGCGTATCCTTGCGGGAATATTGGCTGTGGGGGGTGTCTTCATAGATGTAGAAGCTACAGGTCTCCTTCTCGATGCGGCAGACCTCGCCCTACCCAGATACGATAGGGTCGTCGCCCGGCGTGACAACAACACGAACGCCGTGTGGATCGGAGTTAAGACTGGTACGCCCGCCGCCAACCCTGTCCCCCCGACCCTGACCAGGGCGGGGGGCATCTACGAGATCAGTCTGGCACAAATCTACGTCAAGGCTGGCGATGCCGGTATAACTGACAACGAGATCATCGACGAGCGCGGCGACCCCGCCGTCTGCGGCTACATGTCCTTTAAGGCCAGCGAGCACATCGACCGAGGGTTTGTGGCGGGGAACCGGCAAAGGGGCGAATGGTCGGCCTACTGTCATGCCACAGCGCTGGATGGTAGCCTACTATACCGTGACGTAATATCAGAAGATAACGCATCGGCAATCATCCAAGATGCTGACGGGGTTGCCCTGCAGCAGGACACACTTATCGCTGCCGAGAGCGCTGCTCGCTCCCGGAGCAACAACGTGTGCCATCGCCGCGAATACCACAGCGTGATCGAAATCAAATTTAAGCTATCCTCTATAACGGCTATCAGGGCGTTTCTGGGTTTCACCGAATCACCGTTAGTACTCACCGCGGATGCCCCCGCCTTTGCGTATGCGGGACTCCAATTTTCAACTAGCAGGGGCGATACCACTTGGCAATTTGCACTTAGAGACGGCGCTACACAGCAGTTGGTTGATTCGGGTCTCACGCCCGACACCAACGCTCACTTCTTGCGAGTAACCTTCGACGAGGCAGAGAGCAAGATTCTCGTTGAACTCTTCGATGCTAACCATGAGATTGAGATATCCTACGCTTTTACGGCAGGCCTCCCGGCGTTGACTAAAGAATTCGAGAACTTCTCTGGAATTCTGGGCCGGTCTGCTGGCGTAAAGAGCATCTACCAATACCACGCCCATGGCACAAACAGGAGCATCTAGGAGAACTGTACACGGTGTACAGTTTTGCAGGAGAGAATCATGGATCAAGCAAAGGCCGAACTGCTAGCCTGGTACGATCGATGGCATCCGCAGGAGGAGCCGCCGCAGGTCAAGACGATCCATCTCGTCCTTGTCGGCTTCGAGGGCTTCAACCTCGACAACTTCTATACCGGTATCACCACCATCCCCGACTCGGTAGATCCCTGGTGGGCCAAGTTCGGCCTGCGGATCGGCAACTGGGAATGCCAGAAGGCCCATCTTCCCGGCGAGGCTAAGGACTACAACTACTGGTCAATGACATGGGCGCTGATAAACGACGGTATCATCAAAATGGATGGCGAGAGCGCCTGGTATATTCTGACAGCGCAGAAGACGCCTTGGCCTCTTGGCGGAACCATCGGCGGAGATTGGTTCAAGCAAACGGAGGGGCTGGTTCCTGGCTACCAGGGCCATATGCGCATCCCTGGCATCTCCTGGGCCGATTTCGGCTGCGTCTATGGCCTGCGCTACGACAAGCCACTGCCTGACGCTGTCTATCCCAAGGACAGGAACAATGTGCTGGGCTGGATGATGCACGAAATCTGTCACAGCGTAGGTTTGCTTCCTTGTCGCTGCGGCCACGCGAGCAACTGCATCATGGATCAGGGTTGCTACAACTTCCCCGATGGCGCGGTGATCGGGTGCGACGACCCCTACATCGTTGGCCCTACGCCTGGCGATGAGATCGCGGAACTGGCCAAATACGGATTCCTAGAGGAGGTCTAACAACGATGGAAATCGAAGTGACATCCACCAATCCTGGGATCAAGATCAAGGTCGACGATGAGACAGTACTGAAGCTGTTCCTGGACGTAGCGGCGCTGAAGGCTCAGATGAAGATTGTCATCCTCGTCATGGTCGCCGGCTTCGGTGCTCTAAGCGGACTAGTTGTATTTCTGTAGGAGGCTGGATATGCAGGCTTTTCTGAAGGCTCTCGGGCTGCCCTACGAGTTCAAGGCGCTGGCGGAGATAGCCTGGTTTGTCGGGGTTGCCGTGGTCATCTTTGCGGCAGAGGCCCTGCGGGTTGCCGACTTCGAGGAGGTCTATACCGATCCCGAGGCTTACTTAGTAGCCCTCGCTGGCGGGGCATCCAAGGTTGCGATCGTCGCCCTCCTCAACCTCCTCAAGCGTTGAGCACGTAGTGCAGGCTCGCTGGCACGTCCGTCTCGTGTATCTCGCGGAAAGCGTTTTCAGTGGCAATGGCTGCCACCCAGGGCTCCAGCCAATCGTGCTCGTCCTTTAGCTTCCACAACCAGTTCTCGGCGATGTAGCACACGTGACGCATGGAGTTGTTGCCGAGATCCACCTCTTCAATGCAGTAAAGCCACATGCTCACTATGTCTGCTGCCTTGAGCAACACATCGTTCTGAGCCATACCCCAGAAGTGTATCAAATCCCACTCTGGTGGAGCGTCTTCCAGCACTATGTTCTCCATCGTCAGACGCTTCAACCTCTTCCAAGCCTTGCCGATGCCATTGTCCATACGCTTGGCGAGGGCATTGAGATCGCCGGTGAATCCCTCCTCTATGTCATGCAGGAGGGCAGCCTTTAGCATGTCAGGAGTATCCCCTGCTCCTTTCATGAGCATCACTATCACAGCCGTCACGTAGGAGTGCTCCGCCACGGACATCGGGATAAGGCAGGGCATAGTGTTGAACCAGCGCACGTGCCGTAGATGCTGGACATGGTTGCGTAGAAAGTCAATCTCTCTCATGTTTTTGCCTCCTCTTGGATATCTTCTGGAAGAACGGTCTCGAGCCTCTGTTTCCACTTAAATCCACACCCGAAACAGAGACATTCGTATTCGCAAAAGAGGTACCAAGGTTTACTGGAGTGCCAGATTCCGATGTCCCACCATTCGCGTAATGTCCACTCACCGCAACGAGGACATTCCGTAATGTTATCTGCGCTCATCCCTTTCCCCTCAGTCTATCGGCTCTCTCATGCGGGTTGAGAGCACCCGGCTCGTCGTCTTCCATAGCAGCTCCAGGGCGCTGTATATCCGATCCAGTGCTTGACGGTAGGCATCGGCCTCCATGGATTCTATCTTGGCGTTGCGTAGGCGCTTGTCCTTGGAGATGATGCGAGAGGAGCGGGGACCTATCGGCCCTTTGTCATCCTCTCGCGCTAGGAGCTTGCTTACGACGTGCTCCAGGGCGGACTTGGCTAATGTGGCCTTTGTTCCTACCCTAGCCAGCTCCCGGCTCACACGCACCATATGGTGGGAGATCTTCGCCAGCTTCTCGGCCAGTTCACTGGCCTCGGCCTCTCGAATCTGTTCATCGGTTAGTTCGAGTTCCTCCCAGGGGATGCCGAGTGCCTCAATGAACTCGTCAATCTTGGTCAGGGCTTTGTCCCACCACCAGCCCTTGACCTTGGCGATCAGATCAGGCTCGACGTGGACGATCCCCTCCTCGTCCTTTGGCATGTCCGCCACGAGGCGATAGGCAGAGTCCTCTGGGTAGATCACCCACCCTTCCACGCCATCGTGGACGAATACGGGCTGCTCACTCGGGGTAGCTTTGTCTTCGCTCACTGAGGAGCCTCCTGATACGGGCTGGCGTCACCTTTATCTCGTCCTCGCAGAACTCTACGTCGGGGCACGTCGGGCACACGTCGGGCAGTGAGCCTTGGATCAGCCGGTTGGCTACATCGCTGACGCGCAGCCAAGTCTCTCGCCACATGATGCGGTCGAACTCCATCGGGAATAGCTTGACTTCCTGTGTGTTCTTGTTCTCGTACCAGAACTGCCCTCCCCAGTCTCCCCCCTTCATGCTAAGGTAGCAATTGAGCTGATGCTTGTGCTGCGGCAGTGGAGCCGAGAGGGAGCGCCACTGCATGTTGTTCATGGTTTTCAGCTCTACGATCCATTTGCCAATCTCGGGATGCTGGACAGTGACATCAGCCTCGCCGATCAACGGCCAGTAGCGTAGCACCTTGGCAACCTCTATCTCGAACGGCGGGGGCAGACAGAGGAAGTAGGACTGGTAGCGCAGGTGCATGTGCGTACCAGTGTCGAAGATGCGTTGGGTCTTGGACGGGATAGGACTCCGGGGCGGGCGGATTCCCAGCAGGGCTGCAGCGATCAGCCGATCGCATTCCAGAGTGGAGTCGGTAGCATGCACCCAGCCGGTGTCTACCCTCGGCCTCGTCTTTCGCATGGCCTGCCGCACATGTTTGAATGTGGCCTCCTCCTGCACGAGCTCCAGCTGATTGAAGAGCAGCTGGCAAGGATCACGCTCCAGGAGTTTCCTGATACCTTTGGTCAGTCTCATGAAGCATTACCTCCAAGGCTTCTCTTATGGGAGTGCCTACTTTTATGCGAACAATCTCCCCCAGGTCTGGCCGCAAACGCATGATGGCGAGAGTTCGGGCCTTGTCCTTCTTGCGCCAGTGTCCTGGCCCATCCAGTTCCACCAGCCGGCCAATCTCAGGCAGATAGATGTCCACGCTGTAGGGGCCGATGGGATACTCCTCCATGTACTGAATCCCTCGCCGGCTGAGAGCCTTGCAGACCTGAGTGTGGTAGCTATTGAACGTTTGCATCACTCAATCCCGCCTGTTCATCAGCCTCCTTTATCTGGCGTAGAAGGCGCTTCATTTTGTCAATGAGGCGAGACATCTCACCTATGTCTTGGCACTGATAAACATTTGTGGCAAGGGATTCTGCCCCAAAGGCGTGTTCCTCGCGGAGCCGCTCCACAAGAGATTGGGCATACTGCTCCTGAGCAAATGTTGGCCTAGCCATCCGCATAATCTCCCAGGGCTACCTGAACTCGCTTCTTGAGCTCCTCGTCTTGTCGCAGGTCGTCCATGATGGTGTTACGGCCCAGCTTCTTCTCCTGGTCTAGGACGGTGTACCAGGGGCCTGTCTGCTTGATAATGTTCGCCTCGAGCGCCCTCTCCACAAGGAGGGCCAGGAGGTCTATATCCCCACGGAAACGGAAGGGAAGGGTGCATTCCTTCCAAGGCGTGCCAACCTTGGATTTGCGCACGACCACGCGCATGTTGAAGCCCACACGCTTACCCTTCTCTTCCAGCCATCCCTCCCTGTGGACGCGCAGGATGAGCGATGAGAAGAACATCTGACCCCTGCCGCCGGGCATCGTGTCCATCGGCCCAAGGCCGAGAGAGCTCCTCAGCTGGTTGGTGCAGACGAGAGCCGAGCTCGGGTTGAGAGCCAACATCTTTTGCATGAGATTATTGATGAGCCTCGCATGAGCCCCGATGAGCTTCTCCTCCGCCTTTCGCTCCAAAACCTCCGCCGGCACTAGAGCAGCCAAGGAATCCACAGCGATGACATCGACGCCGCCAGAGGCCAGGCTGTCCACTATGTTCACAGCCTCGTCGCCGGTGGTCGGCTGTGCGATGAGGATCTTCTCTGTGTCAATGCCTATTTGCTCCCACCACACCGGGTCGTAGGTGCGCTCGGCATCGATATAGACCACCTGCAACTCCTCCTCCAGCGCGTGCTTCATCAGCAACTGGATGAGGAAGGTCTTGCCGCAACTGTATTCTCCTGTTAGGATGGTGATACGGCTGCGGGGAACGCCGCCATTGATGACTAGATCTAAGTCAGGAATCCCGAATGGGATGCGACGGATTATGAAACGCTCATCGGACCCTTTGCGGATGACTCCTTTCTCCACAAGGTCATCTAGGCTCGGCTTTTTGCTAGGCATAAACCAGATCCTCCTTCTCAGCCAGGTTCTCTCTGGCTACCTTCGCCGAGACAGGCAGGCGCATGCCGAAAGGCTTGCCCTCCTCCAGAATGTCCAGCAGGGGTTGTATTACCTCTCGCCTGCCGATCAGCTCCTCAGGCACCTCAAAGACGATATCGTCGTGAGTAGTCAGCACAGGGCGGACGCCTGCCTCCTGGCAGTAGTCCCTGCAGGCCAGCAGCCGGAACTTGACGTAGTCGCCGGCGGATCCTTGCACGAGGTAGTTGACAGCGATGTAGGTTAGATCCTCGTGCACATAGTACCTCCGGCCAAATACGTTCTTGACGTATTCCTGCTTGGCTAGGGTTGCGTATACCACCCGCTGGAGCTTCTGGAAGCCGGGAACCTTGCGGAAGTATTCACGCCTGAGTTCCTTTGCCTCTTCTATAGTGCAGCGCATCTTCTTCGCTACAGCCTCGTTGCCTAGACCATAGAAGAGGCCGAAGTTGAACACCTTGGCCCGCCGACGCATATCTGGAGTCACCTCCGACAGCGGCACCTTGAACATCATGGCGGCGGTGGCGGCGTGCATGTCCTCGCTCTCGAGCAGCTTACAGAAGCTCTCATCACCCAGCCAGCGCAGGTAGAAGCCTCCGATGAATAGCTCCAGTTGTCGATAGTCACAGGCTAGGAAGACATAACCAGGCCGGGGAACAAAGAGCTTGCGGAGGCTGATCTCGCGTTCTGGGCCTTCCTCGTCCCAGCGGAGGATTTCATCTGTGTCATCGCTGTTCATCTGGAGCCAACCACGCGGGATGTTCTGGAGATTCGGGTCGCTCGAACTCAACCGACCTGTGACAGTCCCCCAGTTGTTGTAGCTGCCATGAACTACGCAATCGCCGCTGGCCCCAAGTTCCTTCAGTCGCGTTAGGAGATAGGACTGCTCGTGCTTCAATGCCCTGTGCTGGGCGATAACTCTGGCGATGGGATGCTCTACTTTAGCTAGAACTTCGCGGCTCCAACTGGGTGTCCTCGTCCCATCCGCCTTTGTCTTGCCGAAGGCGAAGGCTTTTATACCCAGATCTTTCATCAATTCAGAGACCTGCGGGTTGCTGCGAGGGTTGAAGTCCTTGCGGCCGGTTTTCTTCTCCAATTGCTCTTGGAGCTCCTTGGTGATCGCGCTCAGCTTTTCGTCCAACTCCTCCACGGCAACCAGATCGAAGGCTATGCCGAGATC
>Ga0114920_10001211_pt1 | contig 11809 bp, 7 predicted proteins | sample ChitaG_FD_88683 | JGI IMG/M metagenome (GOLD analysis project Ga0114920, IMG submission 88683) | Deep subsurface microbial communities from South Pacific Ocean to uncover new lineages of life (NeLLi) - Chile_00310 metaG | ecosystem: Environmental > Aquatic > Marine > Oceanic > Sediment ... | reverse complement strand
ATACAAACGTAAACGTGTACTCACCGCTTTCCGTTTCCACATCCCAGGTTCCAAGAAGAGCTTCATACTTCTCCGCTTGTGCAGAAAAGACACTTGCCGTAGAAAGGCAAAAGACGGCAATAAAAATAATTATCAACGCTCTATTTTTCATTTTTCCTCCCGATTAATTATATTTTCAAATGAAAAATAACATAATTCTAAGAGATTTGAAATACAAAAAATTCGAACGTAAGCATCCCCATTTCCGCGATATCAAGAACGAGTTCTGTAAAGTGATTAGAAATCACGGAAATGAGAATGCAACATTGATAATTTTTTTTGACCTTTCTGTTTTGTGTATGATATGTTCATTCAATATTATTAAAAAAAGGTGAGTCATGAATAGGAAGACAAAATGGCTGCTTGTTCTGGTTGGTATTGTCGCTCTTTTAATTTTACGCACTAACACAGACTTTATTAGTTTTAATGAAACGGCGCAGGATTTTGCTTTTTGGTCCCTCCTTCCTGCGGTGATCGCACTGATCCTTTGTTTTGCCACGCGAGAAGTGATCCCCTCACTCTTTGCAGGAATAGTTCTCGGGGGTGTCATCAGCGGAAAATTTAATATCATTCAGGAGTTTTTAATCCCATCCATAGGAAGCGCAAAATATGGTGAAATCCTACTGGTTTATCTCTGGTGTTTGGGAGGTCTTATCGGCATTTGGGGAAAAACCGGCGGCGCTCTACATTTCGCCGAATGGGCAGGGAAAAAATTTGCAAAAGACCGCCGCACAGCCAAATTTTTCGCCTATCTTATTGGAATCCTGTTTCACCAGGGCGGAACGATCAGCACCATCCTGGCCGGCTCCACAGTCCGACCCTTATGTGACAAAAAGAAGGTCAGCCATGAAGAGCTCTCCTATATCATCGATTCCACGGCATCGCCTGTAGCGACAATCCTCCCCTTCAATGTCTGGCCTATTTACATCGGAGGCCTCGTGGTGGGGACATCGCCTATTTTTATGGATCTGGATATCAGCAAAGCGTTTCTGTTCAAGGCCATCCCTTTCAATTTTTATGCCTGGTTTGCACTTCTTTTTACATTATTGGTGTCATGGGAAAAGATGCCGTGGTATGGGAAGCGGATGAAGCAGGCCATGGAGCGTGCAAAGACGACAGGAGCGCTCAACCGTGATAATTCCCAACCGTTGATTTCTAAAGAACTCTCAGAAATCCAGATACCGGAGGGATTTAAACCTTCGATCGCAGGTTTTCTTGTTCCCATTGGAGTGCTCCTTTCCATCGCCATTGTCCCTTATATCATTTTTGACAAACTCTTCGTTTCAGAAGCCTTTGTGCTGGCCACATTATCAGCCATGGCCCTGGCCATGTATCAGGGCATGAAGCTGAAAACCATTCTCGAGGGTTTTGTCAATGGGTGCAAGGGGGTGACCATAGGGGCCATAATCCTCGGCCTGGCCATCACGCTTGGAAATGTCTCAGGCGCATTGGGTACGGCCAATTTTATCATCCGGTCAACCAGCTCGTTGATTGTTCCCTTTTTGCTGCCGGCTATCCTCTTGTTTGTCACCATGTTTATTTCATTCTCTATTGGCACATCGTGGGGGACTTACGCCGTCGTCTTTCCGATTGCGATGCCGCTGGCTTATTCGATCAACCCGGATCCGTTTTTTACGCTGCTCTGTTTCGCGGCCGTTACTGGAGGCTCTGTCTATGGAGACAACTGTTCACCCATCTCAGACACAACTATCCTCTCATCTCTGGCGACAGGTACGGATTTGATGGACCATGTTCTGACTCAGCTGCCATTGGCGACCGTAGCGGCAGTTTTAGGAGCCGTAGCTTACACTCTCATTGCACTTTTTACTCTATAGAGGAAAACCATCAATGTGAACACCGCCGCTACCTTCGAATTGGACACACAGCATGACATTGTCGTACCTTGGCAGGAGTTCAATAACATCAATTTTTCTGATTGTCCGTAATATTATAGCCGGGTTGGAGGTCGATCCCGCGGCTCCAGAACAACTTTCGTCTCAGAGTGCTGCTCGATGTTTCGACTATAAGTTTTCTCTTCAAGTCACTTCTTGAATTTATACCCACTCCAAGGGATGGTTAATATGTGGACAGGATTGGACGGATCGTTTTCAATTTTTTTTCTGATGTTGTGTACAAAGGTATCGATCGTTCGTGTAGTGGGATAATTGTCGTATCCCCAAACAACATTGAGAATAGTGTCACGGCTTATAACTTCCCCTTCTAATGTGATGAACAGTTTGAGAAGTCCAAATTCCTTTGATGTAAATGAGATGTCGGTATCTCCTTTTTTTGCGGTTTGTTTTTTGAAATTGATCGTCATATCACCAAACGAGCATTCTTCTATTTCACTTTCCTTTGGAGAAGTCCTCCGGAGAACGGCGTTGACCCGGGCCAAAAATTCTTTGATGCCAAACGGTTTTAATAAATAGTCATCCGCCCCAAGTTCAAGACCCAAGACTTTATCCAGTTCTTCCTGTTTCTGGCCTGTTATCATGATGATCGGCGTCATGATGTTTTTTTTCCGAAGCTCTTTGCAGATCTCCAAACCCGTTTTTAAGGGAAGCACCAAATCCAAAGCAATCAGATCGACTTTTTCCTGACAGGCCAGACTAAATCCCTCTTCCCCGTTGGAGGCCGATAACACTTCAAAATTTTCGACTTCCAGGGCCGCTAGGAGTGTTGTCCGGAGAGCGTCGTCGTCTTCAATGATGAGTATTTTTTTCATGGTCTTACAAAGATGAGGCTGAACATGCTTCCCTGTCCATGTTTGCTCCTCACTTGTACTTTTCCATTATGGGCTTCCATGATATGTTTGACAATCTTCAATCCCAGTCCCACACCGCCCGGAAACTGCCGTGAGGCTTCAGGAGAACGATAAAAATCTTGAAATATTTTAAGCTGTTCCTCTTCCGGGATCCCGACTCCCCTGTCTTGGATCTGAATCTCTATTTGATTTTCTCCTTCGACAATCCGAACATCAATCTCCCTCCTTTTCTGTGAATATTTTATAGCATTATCGATAAGATTCGTCAAAGACTGCTTGACCGCATCCCTGTCGACATCCACAAACACCGGATTTTTTGGAAAATGTGTCTCAATCTTAAATCCCTCTGATTTCAACCTGGGTTCGAAGAGTTTTAACATCTCTTTAATCAGAGATTGTATCTCCGTATGTTCAAAATTGTACTGTTTGGCATCTCTTTCAATCTTACCGAATTCAAGGATATTATGGAGAAACCTGGAAAGCCGGGTGCATTCCGTAGTGATAAGATTGAGGAGCTCCTCCTGTTTGGCACTCTCCTGAATTTTCCCTCCTTTGAGCAGTTCCGAAAGTCCCAGGATGGAGCTCATGGGTGTACGGATCTCATGAGAAACCGTCGAAATAAACTCTGTTTTCATCAAATTGAGTTCTGCAAGTTTCGCCTTTTCTGCTTTTTCAATAAAAACGGCCTCCTGGAGCCGGATCCTCTCCAGGTTGAGAGAAAATTCCCGGGACATGGTTTGCAGAAGTTCAATATCCTCATGCGAATATCTTTCTCCGGACCTTTTCTTCCCGAGGGATATGAATCCGGTGATGTTGGTCATATGAAATAAGAGGGGAATGACGGCCTCAATCCCGTTTTCTTCCAGGAACGGTTCCTGAGAAAAATTTATTCCTTCTTCTGTTTGAACCGACGATCTTTTGGCGAAGATGAAGTCCTGTTTTTGTTCTACCCCCAGAAAATAATCAAGGCCATCGATCTTTTTCCTTTGAAACAGAATGGTATTCCCATCCGGTTTTAAATCATAGATGACAACTCCCAGACTTTCTATGGGGAGTGTTTTTTCGATTTTTGAAAGAAAGAAATCAAAGAGCTGCCCGGAATTGACAATTTTTTGCGCTCTTTCGATAAAGCTCAGGATGCTTTTTTTGTAATCATAGCTGACCCGGAAGAAAGATTTATCCACCAACTCCTGGATTTTCTTTCTTGCCAGATGAAAGGTGGACGCGGCAACAAGGGCAGCAAGTCCGGAAGAGACGATATCATCGACCCGAAACACTTGGGTAATGAAGTTTTGAAAAATTCCTACGAAAGAAAGGTAGACGCTGACGGTAAATACTGTCAAGGACGCATAGATCAAACTTTTTTTAATGACGAGATCAATATTGAGAAGATTGTATTTTAAAATGGAAATGGCAAGAGTAAGGGGAATAAAAATGAGAAACACATTGGACCAATCCTGGTTAATGAGCGGATTTAATCCCAATAGATCGGGCAGCTGATATAAAAGGATGAAAGGTGTCAGACCAACAACCATACCAAACATAGCCCATTTGATTCGTGCCCGTTGTTCTTCTAAGAAACTTAGCCTGAAGAGCCGGATAAAATGGACGACGGCAACAGACAGATAAAAAATGACATAAAATCGAAATATATATAAGACTTTTAAAAAGATCCTGTACATATCAATGGAATTTTGCACGGAGGAGAGAAGGAAAAGCGTTCCCAACAAGACCGAAAAGATAATAGCAGGTCCATAAATCATCACAAAGATGGTCAATTTACGTAATTTCCACCTTTCTATATTCCCTGACGAAATTTGGGTGTACTGGAACGAAAAGTGAAGAAAAAGAGCAGCGACAAAAGAATAGGACAGGTAATACAAAACTCCGGGGACATAGGAGAACCATTTATCTCCTAATGCATAAGTTCCATCAGTTACACAGAGTGTCAAATAAAAAGTGAGGGTAGCCCAGTAATAGACCCTGGCTTTTTTGGATTGAGGACGGCGAACAAATACGAGATACCCAGTCGCTGCACAGAATAAAGCTATGAGGAAATTTATCAAAGGAACAGGTGCATAAGTATAGAAGGGCTGGAGCTCTGTCGTCTTGATTGGTTCTAATTTTCCACCGAATTGAATAAGAATTGAAACCGGATCTCCAATAGATTTCTTACTGAGGATAAATTCGATTTCTTTTTCCTGATGCTGTTGGATATTTTTCCCTTCTATCTTGAGCGCAGTGCCATCAATCTTAGCAACAATGCCGTCAACTTTGATCGCTGTGCCATCATCTCTGGTTACAGTCTTCCGGACAATGTCAGGAGAAATCCCCGGACGCTGGCTGTGTTGAGTATAACCGTAGATACCGATGAGGAAAATGAAACACCCCAAGACCAGATAGAAGATGTAAAGACCCTTTTTCATCTCTTTATGGTGCCCTTGATGCCAGCGAATATATCACAATATACCCAGAAAAGGCAAAATCCTCAAATATTCTTTCTTAACAACTTCTTAACAAACTTTTGGCATGTTCTGTGGTATAACTACACTCAAATGGAGGAGAAAATGAGAATGATAAGTTCACTAGGCATCCTCGGCAAAGAACAGAGCAAGAAAAAAAGAAGACGTTAAAAACTTTTGAAGCAGCGGAATCTCTTGATTAAAGCACTGATTTTCGATATGGACGGCTTGATGATCGACAGCGAACGACTGTATTTTGAGGCTGAAAGCGAAATGGCCAAAACATTCGGTGTCCAACTCCTGGAAGAAACGCTCTGGAAGATGATGGGGACAAAACCTATAGAGGGCCTCTCCATCTTTGTCAAAGACCTGGAGCTTCCTATAAGTGCTCAAGACGCGCTGGACATGAGAAATGAAATCATGCGGAAAAAGCTGCAGACCGAACTCGAGGCCATGCCGGGCCTCTTTCACATCCTCGATACATTTTTCAATCGCTTGAAACTGGCTGTATGCACGGGTGCCCAGGAAGAGTTTTTGGATATCGTCGTCGATTTGCTGAAAATCCGGGAAAAATTCGATGTGCTCCAATCCTCTGACGGAATAGATAAAGGGAAGCCCGAGCCCGAGATTTACCTGAAAACCTGTGAAAAATTAGCCGTCTCTCCGCAGGAATGCATCGTCCTCGAGGATTCTGCCAACGGAGTTAAAGCCGGGAAAAAAGCAGGATGCTCGGTTATTGCCATTCCATCGGAATACACACAATCCCAGGAATTTACATCCGCCGATTTTATCGCCGCCGACCTCTTTCAGGCTGAACATCACATCCAATCACTCCTTTCATCTATTTGACTTTCATTTTGTAGCTGATATAAACTTCTGCCCGATACTTTCGAGACTTTTCTCAAGTATTTGAATTGAAGGAGATATGAAAAAAAGAACCGGTTTGACTTTGTCCCGTAATATCCTGATATTTTCATCTCTTGTTCTCGTTTTTACTGCGCACTGTTTCGGCGAAAATCTGAATCAGCGGCATCTTTTTTTCTGTCTCGATTCCATTCCCTACTCTGTCTTTATAAAAGCAAAGAACAATGGGCTCTTTAAAAACTTCCAGACGCCCTCGCGGATGATATCGACGTTTCCTGCTCTTACCAATTATGCCTGGTCGGTTATCCTCAACGCCGGAGAGGTGGAAGGCTATCAGACGAGATATTACGATCCCATCATGAATAGGCTCGAAGGCGGGTTTAAGGATCTATTCAAATCCAAAGGTTTTCCCAACAAGTTTGATTACATCCAAGAGAACATGATCATTCAGCTCCAGGCATACATCTTCGGCCGAAGTGCGATCGACAAAAAGATGAAATGTCTTGGAGAAAAGGTCCTGTCCTCAAATTCACCAAGGCTGTTTTTTGCCTTTATCGGCATTTCCGATATTATCGCACACATGAAGGGCGAAGAAGGCCTTTATGATATTCTTCTTGCTGTAGACGCCAACCTCAATAAGATTCGAGAAGAGCATCTCAAGAAATTTAATGAGCCCTTGGAAGTGACCATGCTGTCTGACCACGGCAGCACATTGCAGAAAGGACAGGTTGTAAACATTTACAGGAACTTAAAAGAATCCGATTTTAATCCCGTTAAAAGCCTTAAAAATCCAGGCGACGTCATCTATCATACATCGGGAATTCTGTCTGTAGCTCCATTTTTTATCCAGGAACCCAGGAGGATTGAACTGGCCCGAAGGCTTGCCGAACTGCCATGGGCAGAGCTTACAGCCACATTCAATAAAGATACAGGCCATTTTCTCATTCTCTCTCAAACCGGGTCCATGGAGGTTGAATACAGCCAGGATAACAACGCCTTTAAGATGAAAAACTTGAAGGGAGAGGACCCCATGGGATTAATCGGGTTGGGGCTGGCCCTGGATGAATGGATTCCCCAATCCGATATTTTCCAAGTTTCCCTTGCGACCAATTTCCCGGATGGGCTGAAGCGCATCCAGATGGCACTTAACGGAAACATTGTGAAATATCCGGCATCCGTCGTCGTGAGTATAAAATACGGATACGAAAGCAGCAGCAGCAGATTCATGAACTGGTTTTCAGGAATCAAGAAAAACCGGCACGGCACACACGGTGGTCTGGCAGCTCTGGACTCCATAGGATTCATTTCATCGACACGGCAGACATTTCCAGATTGGGTGTCTTCCTACGAGATCCGGCATCAGATCAAAGGTTTTAACTTTGCCCTCAGGTATGAGGACATGACATTCCTGTGGAACGACGATGGAGCTTGCAGGATGCGGTTGGGCCAGGAACTTCTGGATTTGCCGGGGACCAAATCCATACAACTTTGCATAAAAACGCTGGCTAACGAAAAATACACTCTCTCAAACGCTTCCGACGTTTTTGCCGTGAATCTATTTTCCCAAAACAACGGAAACGACTCTTCGGATTCGAAGCGGTTCATCGATGTGCCCCTTTCCACCACAATAAATCCCGGATACATATACAGAATTGAAGCACATGTTCTGAATCCCAGAGGGGACATTATCGCCTTGACAAGGACGAAACCGTTCCGAATCAAACATGTGAGAGGATATTTAAGAATCCCCCTCCAGAATCACTTTTCCCGTCCAAAGAAAAACTCAAAGAGAAACTGGGTGCATGCCAAGCAGATAGTCACTCACTAGTAAACCGGTTAGGAAAAAAGCTATTCACCGAATTCAAAAACTTCCCGTTCATCCGTATGGACAACAATTCCTCTCGGACTTTAAAAATAAACTTCTTACATCCAATTTCCGTATATCTTATAAAGAGAGGAAGGAGAAGATAGATGTTTAAAAACTATTTAAAGATTGCATTTAGAAACGTAAAAAAACACAAAGCCTACGCCTTTATCAATATTGCCGGACTCGCTATAGGAATGGCCTGCTGTATTCTGATTGTCTCGTTTATTGCCGCCGAACTCAGCTATGACCGCTTCCACAAGAATACGGACCGTATATACCGGATAGGATTAGACGCCAATCTTGGCGGAAATCAGATCCTCATGCCGATTTGCACGACTCCCGCTGCGCCGGCTCTCGTGCAGGATTACCCGGAAATTCTCGATGCTGTCAGATTTCTACCCATGGGGAATGTCTCCGTCAAAGACAGGGATCTAGAGTTTTTCGAGGAGAATGTTGTCCTTGCGGACAACTCCATTTTTAATATCTTCACATTTCCGATGAAAAAGGGGGATCCGCAGTCCGCCCTCAAAACAGCCTACTCTATGGTCATGACCGAGGACACAGCCCAAAAATATTTTGGCGACGAAGATCCCCTTGGCAAAATTTTGAAAGTCGACAATCAATTTGACTATACGGTCACAGGAGTGGTCGAAAACGTCCCAAAAAACTCCCATTTCACATTCGACATACTCTGCTCGTTCGAATCACTCTATGCACAAAGAGGAGAGGCTATGGAAGAGTGGCTGAACTTCAATTTATACATATACGTTCTCCTTCAGGAAGGTATAAATCCCAAAGACCTCGAGAATAAATTCCCCGTTCTCATCGACAAACATATGGGAACAGCATTAAAAGCCATTGGCGGTGAAATCAATTTTTTCCTTCAGCCCTTAAAAGATATCCATCTCCACTCACACATGGAGAATGAAATCGGAGCAAACAGCGATATCGCCTATATCTATATTTTTTCCGCCATTGCTCTGTTTATCCTTATTATCGCCTGCATCAATTTTATGAACCTGGCCACAGCCAGGTCGGCTCTCCGGGCAAGAGAGGTCGGCATCAGGAAAGTCATCGGCGCAGAACGAAAGGAGCTGATCAGGCAGTTTTTAGGTGAGTCGCTGATCTACAGCCTTTTTTCCATGCTTGTGGCCGTACTGCTGGCCCATCTCGTGCTGCCGTTGTTCAGCTCTCTTTCCGGACGTGAACTGTCGATTGACTATTTCGGGATGCCGTGGCTGATCCCGGGTTTAATCGGGATGATACTATTTGTCGGACTTGCTGCGGGCAGCTATCCGGCACTTTTTCTTTCCTCCTTTCAACCGGTCAAGGTTTTAAAAGGACGCCTCAAAGCAGGGGCGGCAAATGCCAGATTCCGCAGCATTTTGGTGGTAGGACAATTCGTTATTTCCATTGGCCTTATCATCTCTACGGGAGTTATTCTCAACCAGCTCCGTTTTATGAAAAATAAAAATCTCGGATTTGAAAAAGGGAACGTTGTTGTCGTGCGGACGAGTGACGGGCCGGCCAGGGAGTCTATCGATTCTATAAAACAAGAATTCAAGAAAATCCCTGGAGTTTTAAATGCCGGATTAACTTCACAAGTCCCCGGAAGAGAGGCCAACATCAGCCCCTTTGTACCAGAGGGTTTTTCTGCAACCGAAGCTCAACTCATGAAAAATATCGGAATAGACCATGATTTCATTCCAACCATGGGAATCGAAGTGACAGCAGGCAGAAATTTTTCATCTGATTTCGGAACGGATGCCAGTGATGCGGTCATCATCAATGAGGCTGCGGCCAGAAAATTCGGTTGGGCCGATCCGATTGGAAAGAAAATCGAGAATTTTTCAGGGGAAGAAATCGAGAACCTCACAGCTAAAACTGTCATAGGAGTTATAAAGGACATCCATATGTCCTCTCTCCACAGCCTCATCATGCCTCTTTATATAAACAATGAATCCGACGGATGGGATAACATCGCCATCAGAATCAATTCGAACAACGTCGGCGGCACCATAGATAAACTCAGGGCTAAATGGAGAGAACTCTATCCCAATCAGTCTTTTGATTACTATTTTCTTGACGACTCTCTGGCAATCCTGTACGAGTCGGAAGGACGCTTGAGCCGGATCTTTTCCTCATTCACACTCTTTGCCATTTTTATCGCCTGTTTGGGCCTGTTCGGAATGGCTTCATTTACAGCAGAGCAGAGGACCAAGGAAATCGGCATCCGGAAGGTCTTGGGGGCATCTGTTTTGGGAGTTGTCGTTCTTTTGGCTAAAGATTTCCTGAAGCTTGTGCTGTCTCTATAGTTATTTCGGGCCGCGGCAGGCTTTCACACACACTCCGCAGATGTGCTGGCCGACAATTCCGGCTCTGCGGAATTCTTCAAGCTTATCGTAGCAGGCCATGTGATCGAACTCTTCTTTGGTGTTTTTTATCGCATCCGCCGGGCAGGTGGGCAGGCATTTTTTGCACTTTTCGCAGTTAATATCCAGAGGTTTGTCTGCATCGAGGGGAATATCGGTAAGAATTGTCACCAACCGGAACCTTGCGCCAAGATCGGGATTAACCAGGAGATTATTCCGGCCGATCCATCCCAAACCGGCCAGCTCTCCCACATGCTTGTGGGAGACATGCCCGATATGCTTTTTCCAGTCAAGAATTTGGGAGGCGGGAACCGGCATGGCCTGAAAGCCCAGCTCCTGGATATAAGAAGACAATGAAAAGGCCTGCCTGTCCAGGAAAAAATTGAGCTGTCGGTAATGGTGAAGGTACAGTTTTGTAGGTTTATCAATGATATCATCAAGGATGGAGTCGAGCAGTCTTTTTCCCAGAGACACCGCCCGATCAAATCGGGAGACAGTCTTTTCGTCGAGATAGAATTTTTCCCGAATTCCCGAAATATCCGCAACTCCGAACAGAGAAAATTCCAGCTCCAGTGCTTTTTTCTTAAGTAAGTCTCTGTTTGCAGCCTCTTCAGACATGAGCCTTCATTCTACCGGTCAAGAGTTTACGAGTCAACGCAATTGGGGCCAGGCCTCAATTGTTGAGATGCGACCCCTTCCTATGATATACAAGCCCTATCACATCACTCATAGGAGATAAAAATGAATATCCAAAAACGTCTTTTCGTTTCCTTTTTTATTTTTTCAATGATCCTGGCTTTTTCTGTCCAGGCTTTCAGCGCTTCGACAAACGGCTATTATCGATTCCCCACTCTCAGAGGGAACTCACTGGTTTTTGCCGCCGAAGGGGATCTCTGGATTGTGGATAGTCAAGGGGGCATGGCCCGGCGCCTGACTACACATGCAGGAGAGGAGACAAATCCGGCGATTTCACCTGACGGGAAAGTTCTTGCCTTTTCGGCATCATACGAAGGGCCGACTGAGCTCTACACCATGCCGCTCGACGGAGGCCTGCCCACCCGCCTGACCTATGAGGCCGACTCTTCTACGGCCATAGGATTTACTCCGGATGGACAGCTCATGTACACAACCCGCGCATATTCCACAATACCCGATCCTCAGCTCATCCAAATCGACATCAAAACAAATAAAAGATCCTTCATCCCCCTCCATCAAGCCAGCGACGGCTCCTATGACGACACAAAAAAAATCCTCTATTTTGCAAGGCCGGGTTTTCACAATAACAATACCGCACGTTATCAAGGGGGGACGGCACGAAATATCTGGAAATTCACTTCCGGCGAAGAGGAAGCCCAAAACCTCACGGCCGATTTTCCCGGAGAAAATTTTGCGCCCATGTGGTGGAACGGCCGGCTCTACTACGGCTGTGACCGCAGCGGTT
>Ga0114920_10001210_pt1 | contig 11810 bp, 14 predicted proteins | sample ChitaG_FD_88683 | JGI IMG/M metagenome (GOLD analysis project Ga0114920, IMG submission 88683) | Deep subsurface microbial communities from South Pacific Ocean to uncover new lineages of life (NeLLi) - Chile_00310 metaG | ecosystem: Environmental > Aquatic > Marine > Oceanic > Sediment ... | reverse complement strand
TCCAAAGACGCCATAAGACTGATATGCTACAATCTAATAGAGGCGTACCTGTGCTCTCGTTTCTGGCATGCGTGGTTATAATTTCGCTATCAGGGGTAGTGATGCCCGGCCCGATGTTCGCTGTGACGGTGGCTAAAAGCTATCGGTCGCCATGGGCTGGCACTCAGATAGCTATCGGTCATGTTGTCATAGAAATCCCCCTGATACTGCTGATATACTTTGGCTTTGCCCGGTTCTTTCAGAATACCACTGTACAGCTGGTATTGAGCTTACTGGGCGGCGCTATGATTATCTGGCTTGGTATAATTATGTTTCGCGCCCGAGCCGAAGTAGTTCAGAGAGGCAATGATTTACCCTATAATGCCTTGGTCGCTGGTATCCTCACCAGCGGATTGAATCCCTACTTCCTGCTGTGGTGGGCGACCGTCGGCAGTATGCTGGTGATGAACTTCCTGGACTTCGGCACAATAGGATTAATTGTGTTTATTCTTGTCCACTGGCTATGCGACCTGGCCTGGCTTTCGTTTGTCTCGCTCCTGATTCATAAAACTCAGACGCTCTGGGGAAGGAAAGTGCAGGAGGGGATATTCATTATCTGCAGCCTGTTACTTATCGGGTTTGGCGGTTGGTTTCTGGCATCAGGTATCCAGATTATGATGTAGGTAGCTGTTATTCAGTGTCAGTCTTTTACCGACCAGATGTCACATTTATGCGAAGGCTACAAGAGGAAACGAGACATTGCTCACACTCCGTGCTACAGGGTTCAACATGAATGGTTACACTAGAATTAGGCAGCCTATTTTCTATATCTTGTTCCAAATGGTCACACATCTGATGTGCTTCTTCCACGCTAGCATTCCTGGGCAGCATGAGGTGAAGATTAATGAAACGCTGACTTCCTGCCTTACGAGTACGTACTTCATGGAAACCCACTAGCTGACCAATGTGTTCCTCAATACAGGAGGTCAGCTCTGTTTCTTCTTCCTCGGGTAACTTTGTATCCATCAGGCCAGCAAATGACTTCCTAATTGTAAGGTAGGCAGTTCTGGCAATTATTACAGATACCAAAAGAGCAACGATGGGATCAAGGATGACAAGCCCTGTCAGCCTTACTAGAATTAGTCCAATTAGGACTGCGACTGAACTAAACACGTCGGCAAGCATATCGCGAGCAGTTGCTTCCAGGGCTATAGAATCAGTAGCACGGGATACCCTCAATGCATACCAGGAAACAACCGTATTTATTACAATTGCCGCTACCGTTACATAAATCCCCACCGTAATTAATTCTACGGTTCCGCCAATAATCAGCTTTCTTACTGCCTGATAAAAAATTGTGCCGGCGGCAATAAATATCAAGCCCGCTATGATACCGCTGGCGATATTCTCCGCCTTGCCATGCCCGAAGGCATGCTCCTTATCAGCCGGTTTACCTGAAACCTTGATGCCAATGTAACCGATAAATACCCCCGACAGGTCAATAACACTATGAACTGCATCAGCCAGGATAGCGATGCTCCCTGTCAGGATACTGGCAACCACCTTCATGGCTATTAGCAAGCTAACAGCCAGAATAGACAGTATGGAAACCTTTTCTTTGGTGGCTAACATGTTTTTACACTCAGGCATACCTCTGGGTTGAGGCTACCTTCTGATAAATCTGCCCCACTCTCCCTTCTGCCAGACCACCAGCAGCGATGGAGCGATGAAGAGTGAGCTATATGTTCCAGCAATAATACCAACTAATAGTACTACGGCAAAATTCTGAATTGCTGACCCAACAAAGAGCAACAGGGCCAACACCATGAATAGTGTGGTTACGCTCGTATTCAAGGAACGGCTCATGGTCTCAACCAGGCTACTATTAACCACAACCTCAAAGTCAGTCTTTAAATACTTGGTCAAATTCTCGCGTATTCTATCAAAAACAACCACAGTATTATTCACACTATAGCCAATAACAGCTAGTATACCTATAACAAACTTTAAATCAATTTCCCAGCCAAATAGACCCCCGAGAATGGAAAAAGCCCCCAACGCCACCAGGGTATCGTGAAGCAGGGCTACTATGGCACAGGTACCATAATGGAAGGGATTTGGCATCCTGCGAAATGCCCAGGCAATATAAAGCAGTATGCCGATGGCAGCCACAGCTACAGCAATAGCGGCATTCCTCGTTGTTTCTGCAGCTACCATTTCACTAACATCGTCGAATTCCCTAACGTTGAGAGTTTTGAAAGTAGAGGTCAGGTCAGCCTCCAATGCAGTCTTGTCCTTAGAACTTAACCGTGGTAAACGGACCAGGAACTCATCCTCTCCAACGTGTTGAATAATGACATTGCTATAGCCCAAACTAGCCAGTTCATTTTCCAAATCATCTCTATCTACATGCTGTTCGAAGCCAACCGTCATTACCGAACCGCTACTGAATTCAACCCCCGTTTTCAGGCCAAAGGTCGTTAGAGAGACAATACAAACGAGTATTACTACACCGGCAATAAGAAAGAACCAGAACCTTTTTCCAATTATATTAAACATCGCATCCGTCACAGGTAAAGCAATTTATATGAAACAATATTTCCTTTCTAAGCAGTATTTATTAGTATAAAACATTATTTCCTTCCCAGATGAGGGCTGAACAGCTGTGTTCGATGCGCCAATGGACCACCCACGAACAGGCGCAGTAATGTTCTAGTAACCACGATAGCAGTAAGCATGCTTGCCACCACTCCAATAGCTAAAGTAAGAGCAAAACCCTGCACCGGAGCACTGGCGACAATGCTACTGCCTAACCAAAAGAGAATAATACAGACGATAAGAGTAGTTACATTGCCATCACGAATTGCTGTCCAGGCACGGTTAAAGCCAGCCTCAATAGCTGCCCCCAGCGTCCGCCCCTCTCTAAGTTCCTCCTTCATTCGCTCAAAGATGAGCACATTGGCATCTACCGCCATACCTATGGACAGGACAAAGCCACCCAGTCCGGCCAGAGTAAGGGTGAAACCCGGCCATAATTTGAATACCGCCAATACCAATACTCCATAAAAAATCAAAGCCAGACTGGCCAAAAATCCAGATAGGTGGTAGTAGAAAACTATAAACACCATCACCATTATTATGCCAATCAGACCTGCCTTAACACTCATGCCAACGAAATCAGAACCCAGTATAGGTGAGATTGTTTGGTCATAGATTATTTCCATGGGCACGGGTAGTCGACCAAAGTTCAACTGCCTGGATAAGCGGGTAACATCATTCAAGGTTAATCCTGTAATTACACCCCTGTCCACGATGGTAGACTCCACCCTGGGGGCAATAGGCCTACCATCCTCTCCCCGCAGAGCGTCATCACCATCAAAAATAGCTAGATGGTCCTTGTTAACGGCAAGCCGACTGGTAATTTCTTTAGATAGCTGACTCCCCTCTTCATCCCATTCGAAGTGCAGCTCTATTCTGCCCAGATTGTCCCTGCCAACCTGTGTATTTGTCTTGAAGTACCGGCTGGTTAGCCCCTTTTCTTCGCCGTTGACAATGGCGGTAGCCGGCTTCCATTTACCCAGCTCATTCTCCCATCTAGCCGTTTCATTCTCGGTGGTCAGTTCCCCAAACTCCAGTATGTCAACACGGGCAAGCCTCTCCTTTTCCTTATCCGTAATGTCGACTCCTGGTAGTTCAACTATGATTCGGTCGCTACCCTGTATCTGGATAACAGGCTCAGTCACTCCAAGCGGATTAACCCGGTTCTCCAGGACTGCCTTCACTCCCTCCATAGCATTATCCCATTCACCTGGCTCTATTGTAGACAGGTCAGCCTGATAAACGATATGAATGCCACCCTGCAAATCCAACCCTAGCCTTACTCCTCTCTTCCCCAATATCCCCTCATCAACAGGCAAAACTACCAGTGTGGCCAGGGTAAAAATTATCAATACTATTATAAAAAGCAGTGTATTTCTTCTAATCATACTTTTTCTCTACTCTATCAAAGGAAATTTGAAGGGCTCCAAACACCCTTTTAGTTTTATCCCTTCCCTTCTTCTGAGGAACGAAGCGAAGTCACTAATTCATCAATAAAGGATATTGCCTCCTCTCTGGTAGTTACCTCTCCCGAGGCTTGGGCTTCACGCACCGCCTCCAGCACTTCTCCGACTTCTGGGCCCTGGTTCATGCCAAAGAAATTAATTATATCATATCCATCAACCAGCTTGGGAGGACGAACTACATTTTCTTGTTCAAAATGCTGTCCGATTACATAATCAACTAATCGGGCATGCTCCTGCCAGCTAGCTATGTCCAGATTCGGCCCTCTAGTGGCCAGATGGTCAGCCAGGCTCAGGAAAAGTATATCAAGACCAGCCTCTGCGGTATCACGAAAGTATCGGTAAATAGCCCTATGAGTGGGAAGTTCATCATTATTGCTCATCTGTCCCGGCCGAAGATGATAATTAACTTCAGTCTCTACCAGCTTTATCTCTTTACTGCTGAACCTTAACCTCTCCAGTATATTAGCCACCACAGCCGCCCCTTCCCTGGCATGCCCTAAGAAACGCATCCGTCCACCAGCATTGATAGCTTTTGTTTGAGGTTTACTAACATCATGAAGGAGTGCCGCCAGTTTAAGCAGTAACCTTCTGTTGCTACCACTACTAACCTCCTGGTCAAAGTGTTCAGCCAGCGCTGTTGACCAGGGAACGGCAGCCAGGACCTCCTCATTTGCATATTCCCAGGCTCCTTGCCTGAGTAGAAAGTCGATAGCAACTACTGTCTTAAGAGAGTGCTCAAAAACATTCCAGAAGTGCTCTTTGGGTTGTTCAACGCCCTGTGTCTCGGTCAATTCTGGAAACAGAGCTGTCAGTAAGCCTAGTTCCTCAAGGTAAATTAAAAATTTTCCAGCACTGGAAACAGCCAGCAGCCGCAGAAGCTCTTCTCTTACTCGCTCACCAGCTACACCAGTTATAAGGTGAGAATAGTGCCGAATTAGAGCCTCAGCCTTCTCATCAATACTAAAGCCAAGCTCAGCAGCCAGACGAACTGCTCGTAGTAAGCGTGCCGCATCCGATGTAAAAACCGTTTCCGCTACTACACGAATTATACCATGACGAAGGTCATCCCAGCCATTAAAAGGGTCGATAAGTTGAATATCAGAAAAACCCTTACCAAACTGGCTAAGGTTAACTGCCATGGCATCAATAGTGAAATCACGCCGTGCCAGGTCCTGCTCGATGTTGCCCGAAAATGTGGAGAAATCAAGCTCGCATTGAGCCCTGGGTAAAGCTATCCTCTTATCAACCAGAATCACCCTGCCCACCCTGTTTACTCTATCCAGAGGAACATACTTGCCGCCAAGAATGGTGGCTACCTCTGGGGCAACTTCCAGGGCGTCTTGCGCTAAAGCAATATCAATATCAGCTGTATCTCGCCCCAGCAGTACATCACGCACAAAGCCACCAACTACATACGACTCAATATCTTGGCTGGCAAAAAAAATGCTTACCTTATTTAATAGTAACCAGACTTCCGACTTCATTAGACTGCGGAAAGAGTCTTTCATGTCTGCTTCAGCAAAGCTCATTCTCACAACCCTCGACTTTTATCTCCACGCAAAAACTATACTCCCACCCAACTAATTTATCAAGGGAAAATAAAATACTTGACAGATGGCGAAAATGACGCTATAATAATGCCATTAGTCATTATAGAGGTATCGCCATGATAGTGAGGACAAGGATCTTTGATTTCTGCAACGGGTACTATAAAAACCTTTCTGAATTAGCCTCAGCTATGGGAATATCGGTAAGTCAGATTTACCGTGTGCGGGAAGGTAAACGTCAAATCAACCAAAAATTCATTGTTGGAGCGATAAAAGCCTTTCCCAATCACACGCTTGATGACCTGTTTTACGTTACCCCTGAATTGCCAACTGTCACCATTAGCTACGGCCGCCAGCATTCAACAACACGTACCGCAGAGAAGCCAGCCAGCAAAAAGAAGCAAATAACGGAAAGCCCGCAGCAGATAGTAAAGAGGTTTGTTTCAGTTTAAAAAGATTATGACCAGCACCTCAAGAGCCATACCAGTGCCATTATAAGCATCCACGAGGACTTTCAAGAAATGAAAAGGGGGGAAGAGATCGTAAATAAAGCTCTAATTTACCTTACAAGTTCGCACAATTAAACCGCTTAAAGAATCTTTTTTAACGAAATTCAAACAATGGGGGGAAATCACTTCACCCCCCTTGTTTTTTTAAAATTAAAATGGTATACTGATATCCGCTATTGTTCAAGCCGGGGAGGATGATAGTTGCTGGCTAATTACGGCTATATTGGTTTATTTATTATCTTTGCTGTTCTTTTTTCTCTTCTAATAGTTATCATCCCCATCATTCTCAGGTTTTTTAGAGTTGTCCCTCATAATCCCAATCCCATCAAAAATGCTACCTTCGAGTGTGGAATGGAGACCATAGGCAAGACGTGGGTGCGATTTAACTTTCGTTTCTATTTTTATGCCCTGGTATTTTTAGCTCTCGATGTCCTGGTTGTCTTCCTGTATCCATGGGCGGTTGATGTTAAAGGACTGGGTACTACTGGCTTTATTGCTGTGCTTGTCCTGCTATTTATTGTTGTTATCGGGTATCTATATGCCTGGCGGAAGAAGGTTCTGGAATGGAAATAGACAGAGCTAGGGAGTATATCTACGCTGATACCGAGCTTGACAGTGTTGAGGGTCAGGTTATTGAAGAATTAAAGGCGAACAGCCAGGAGATAATCCCCGACCCTGACCAGTGGTTGGAAGAAGAGCCGGAACAGAACATCCTACTGACCACAGTAGACTGGGTGATTAACTGGGGACGGCGTTCTTCACCATGGGTATCGTTATGTTTCCCGGCTTGTTGTGCCTTTGAGTTTATTGCCGCTATGGGCCCTCGCTTTGACATCTCCCGTTTTGGTATGGAAATACTTCGTGCCTCACCCCGCCAGGCGGACCTGATGATTACCGCCGGGACATTGACCTGGAAGATGGCGCCCAATATAAAGCGAGTATATAATCAGATGGCCGAGCCAAAATGGGTAATAGCTATGGGGGCCTGTGCTATCAGCGGCGGTATTTTCCGCTCGTCTTATAACGTTGTTCCCGGGTATAACCATATTATTCCGGTCGATGTTTATGTGCCCGGATGCCCGCCTCGCCCGGAAGCCTTGATTTACGGCATCCAGATGCTGCAAGAAAAGATAGCCAAAAGAAAGAACCTGGCACAGAAAGGTTAAATAAGGGATGACAGTCGCTCTTTCAGGTAAAGAAGTAGCTGCCAAACTGGAACAACAATTTCCGTCCAGTATTATCGAATCAAATAAAGATATCTTACTTGTCAAGAACGAATCCTTATTCGATATAATTTCCTTTCTAAAAACCACGCCTGAGTTTGACTTCAACTACCTTAGCTGTATTACTGCTGTCGATTATTTTGACTACTTTGAGGTGGTCTATCACCTGACATCGATGGAGCATAATCATAGTCTGGTAGTAAAGACCCGCTGTTATGGTCGGGAGAATCTCTCAGTCCCCTCAATAGCAAGTTTATACGAGGGAGCTAACGCTCAGGAGCGTGAAATCTACGACCTTATGGGCATTAGCTTTGAAGGTCACCCAAATATGAAACGTATATTCCTCTGGGACGGCTTTCAGGGGCATCCACTACGTAAGGACTATTTATGATGGCAATCAGGACTGAACCGTTTGTACTTAATATGGGACCGGTACATCCCAGCACCCACGGCGTGTACCGAATGAGGTTAACCCTTGACGGGGAAGTTGTTGTTGACCTGGAGCCGGTTATTGGCTATCTGCACCGTGGAATAGAAAAGCTTGCTGAGGAACGGACCTATACAGGAGTTATTCCACTGACTGACCGGCTGGACTACATATCTTCGATGAGTAATAACCTGGCATATGTACTGGCCGTGGAAAAGCTAGCTGGAATTAAGGTCCCGGAACGAGCCGAATACCTTCGAGTCATCATAGCTGAGTTGCAACGTATTAGCAACCACCTGGTAGCCGTTGGCTCCTTCTTCAATGACTGTGGTGCTTACTTTACTCCTTTTCTGCATATGTACCGGGAAAGAGAGAAGATTATAGACCTTTTTGAGATGGTCAGTGGTCAGCGTCTTACCTATAACTACATGCGGATAGGGGGTGTCAGCCAGGATATACCCGAGGAATTTTTACCGGCTATGGACAGGCTCCTAGAGCAAATGCCTCGCTCTATTGATGAACTTGACCGATTTCTCAAGGAGAATGAGATATTACTGGCACGCTCCAAGGGTGTTGGCATTCTAACCAAAGAGAAAGCGATAAACTGTTCTGTCACTGGCCCGGTGCTCCGCGCTAGCGGAGTTGAGTGGGATCTACGTAAGATGGACCCTTACTCTATTTATGACCGATTTGAGTTTGATATACCCACCGGTAGTGCCGGTGACTGCTACGACCGCTACCGGGTAAGAATCGAGGAAATGCGGCAGAGCCTGCGTATCATTAAGCAAGCAGTAAAACAGCTACCATCAGGACCGGTCGTAGCTGACGTACCGCACCTGATTCGCCCCCCAGTGGGAGAAGCTTACGCACATATTGAGGCCCCCAAAGGTGAGTTAGCTTTTTACCTTGTATCGGATAATTCCATCGCACCCTACCGCTGCCATATCCGGCCAACCAGCCTGCTAAACCTGGCGGCTCTACGCGACATGGTAATCGGGTGGAAGATAGCTGACCTTATAATCATTTTCGGAAGCATCGATATTTGTTTAGGCGAGGTTGATAGATAGTGGTAATTATTAATCTTGGTTTAAATAATCCGGGCTACTTACAAACCCTGCCTTCTGACTGGCCGGGTGGGTTCTGGTGGCACTGGCTGCTTTTTGCAGTAATTATAATCGCCGTCGTTTTAGTTATGGTCATGGCTTTTATATACATGGCGCGCCGACAGATAGGACGGATGCAATCGCGCGTTGGACCCAACCGGACTGGTCCCTTTGGAATATTGCAGCCAATAGCTGACGTGTTGAAGGTACTGCTAAAAGAGGGAATTATGCCAACCAACGCTGATAAGGTGGTTTACTGGCTGGCACCAGTTGTTGCCCTTGTCCCGGTATTTGTGATTTTCGCAGTAATGCCATTTACGAATGGCGGAATGCTGGCCGACCTAAATGTTGGTATCCTCTACATAGTAGCCATCAGTTCAATATCAACAATAGGAATGTTTATGGCCGGGTGGGGCTCAAATAATAAATATTCCCTCATTAGTGCCATGCGCGTTATAGCTGCGGTGGTGAGCTATGAGATACCAGTACTGCTATCAATTGCTGGCGTGTTGCTGCTGGCCGGCTCGCTATCTATGAACGATATAGTACTGGCTCAGGATATTCCTTTTATTTTGTTACAGCCTCTGGGCTTTCTCATCTTTTTCATTGCCGGCCTGGCTGAGATTAGCCGCAGTCCCTTTGACCTCCTCGAAGCAGACTCAGAGATTGTTGCCGGTTTTCATATTGAATATTCCGGCATAAAGTTCGCCTTGTTCTATCTGGTAGAATACGGTGAAGCCTTTATTTTATCATGCTTGATTACTACTATCTTCCTCGGCGGCTGGAGAGGGCCAGTATTGCCAGAGTGGCTCTGGTTCATCGCTAAGGCAGTCATTGTGTGGTTCGTTATGGTCTGGCTATGGGCGACGTTACCTCGTGTTAGAATAGACCAGATGATGGCGCTGTCCTGGAAGTTCCTCCTCCCCTTAGCCTTAATTAACCTGATTATCACCGCTATACAAGTATTAGCCTTGCCAGAGAATTCATTATGGGTAATGATACCGGTTAATTTTGCGATAACAGCAGTACTGATACTGCTATGGTCTAAATTATTTAAGTTAGGATGGGGTAGAGTTGAAGTTTGAACGGTATGGAATTAGCATAGCTAAAGGCTTGACGGTAACCTTAAGAACCCTGTTTAGGCATACGACTACGGCGCAATACCCGGAGCAGAGGCTGAATACCTCGCGCCGGATTCGAGGTAATGAGCTCATCTGGGACAAGGAGCATTGCACCGGCTGCGCTACCTGCGCCAAGACCTGTCCCCAGGGTGCTATCCATATCGTAACCTCGGCCAAGATTGAGGATAACAAATATGAAGTGGATAAGTTTGAAGTGGATACCGGCTACTGCATCTCATGTGGCTTATGTGTTGAGGCCTGCCCTTATGAGGCATTATATATGGGTTATGCCTTCGAGCGAGCCAAGTATCGGCGTGGCGAGCTAATGCAGACTAATGAAATGCTGCTGGAATCAGCAGAAAGACGGCGCAGCGCCTACATGCACCCTGAGCTTGCCGAGGAATTACCCAGGCAGACGTTGCTTGTGGAAAGGATTACCGAGGAAGAGTAATGGGACTAGACATTGCCTTCTGGATACTAGCCATAGTAGGCATCACCGCTGCTCTGATGGTGGTTTTGCTACGGAATGTGTTCCGGGCGGCTCTTTCACTGATTCTATGCTTCCTGACGGTAGCTGGAATCTATTTCACCCTCAGTGCCGACTTTCTAGGGGCAGTACAGGTTCTGGTTTATGTTGGCGGCATATCGGTGTTAATTATTCTAGCTATCATGCTCACCAGAGAGGTGCAGCGGGGTAGCCCTGCCAATAAATTGCGAATTCCGGCCTTTTTCATGGCTATCCTTTTCTTGGGGGTGGTAGCTTTTACCCTGATTAATACCCCGTGGCAGGTAGCTACGGTGCCACCCCTGGAACCTACCACCGCAGCCCTGGCCAGTAAGCTTTTTGGTGAAGGCGGCTTTATCTTAGCAGTAGAGATTGCCGCCTGCCTTTTGCTAGCCGCCATCTTGGGAGCTATCGTTTTGGTAAGGGAGAAATAACCAGTGTCTATAGGTCTGGAGCATTACCTGATACTGTCAGCCATATTATTTTCTATCGGGCTATATGGAGCCCTGGCTAAACGCAATGCCATAGTTATCCTGATGTCCATTGAAATTATGCTCAATGCGGTAAATATCGCCATGGTTGCCTTCTCGCGGTATATTGCGCCAGCGCTGCTGACCGGACAGGTTTTCGCTATTTTCATTATAGTTGTCGCCGCCGCTGAGGCAGCCGTTGGCTTAGCCATAATAATAGCTATCTACCGCAGCCGTGAAACTATTGAAGCCACCGAGATTGATTTAATGAAGTGGTAATCTAGCCTATTTATTCAGAGGGGGCGAGGTAGACAAGATAGAATGTGGGTAGAGATTAAAAAAGCACAGAACTTGATGATGGCTGAGATGTGGAAGGAATTCTTCGAGGGTGAAGGGATACCGACCCATATCCTGCCGGCTTCCGGTGAGCCGATGGGGCAGGAATCGGCTATCTATCGTATCCTGGTGCCCCAGGACAAGGAGCATGTTATCGAAGAGGTGTTAAGGAAACTGTGATGCCCAACGAGTTAATCTGGCTCATTTTTCTACTACCGGTTTCCTCCTTCGTAATAATATCGTTTTTCGTCAGGCCCTTCGTCAAGCCGGGGTCAAGGGTTGCCGGTTATATCGCCATCACTGCCATTACCGGTTCACTAGCCCTGTCTATCTGGGCACTGACAGAAGTGATGGGAGACCCCCATCACGTGCTGGAAATGGACCCCATTAGATGGTTGGTTGTTGGGAATCTCACCATTAATATCGGGGTGATAATGGACTCGCTGACGGCAGTAATGCTGGTGGTGGTTACCCTAGTCAGCCTGATGATACAGATTTATTCACAGGGCTATATGAAGGGAGACCC
>Ga0114920_10001207_pt1 | contig 11819 bp, 11 predicted proteins | sample ChitaG_FD_88683 | JGI IMG/M metagenome (GOLD analysis project Ga0114920, IMG submission 88683) | Deep subsurface microbial communities from South Pacific Ocean to uncover new lineages of life (NeLLi) - Chile_00310 metaG | ecosystem: Environmental > Aquatic > Marine > Oceanic > Sediment ... | reverse complement strand
GTTCCCCAAACGAGTTATATCTCCATTAAAATCTTCAATCTGCTCGGTCAGGAAGTAGCAACTCTTGTAGAGAATGTCCAGAATCCTGGATGGTATTTTGTGAGGTGGGATGGAAGGGATAAATTCGGCGGATATGTTGCCTCCGGAATTTATATGTATTCAATAACTACCAAAAACTTTTATATCATCAAAAAGATGCTCTTCCTTAAATAGTATTTTACTGAAAGAAAAAATATTTCCGCTCCTCAAATTTTCTCCAAGTCTTTTACAATATTTTTTAATAATTAATAAAAAATCTTTGGAAATAAACTTTTTTTATTTATTTTGTTTTTAGAGGATAAATAATCATTAATCCCTGACTTTAGTCAGGGGATAATCTAACTCCTGACTTTAGTCAGGGGATTATCTGATAGAAAGGAAGAAATATGAGTTTATCTAATGAAGAAAAAGAAGAATTAATGAAAATAGCAAAAGAATCGATATACTATGCAGTAAAAGGGGAGAAGACACCCGATTTTACTGTGAAGAGTGATCAATTAAAAGAGAACCGGGGGGCATTCGTTACAATTACAAAGAAAGGGAACTTGAGGGGATGCATAGGGTATTCATTTCCAATCGACAGCCTGTATAAGATAGTTAGTGAAGTTGCACAGTCTGCGGCTTTACATGACCCAAGATTTCCCCCGTTAACTGAAGAGGAACTAAATGATATAGAAATTGAAATTTCTGTTTTATCCCTCCTTGAAGAAGTTAAAGATATTTCCGAGATAGAGGTTGGTAAACATGGTCTTCTAATAGAGAGGTGGGGATATAAGGGATTATTGCTTCCGCAGGTTGCAACGGAATATAAATGGGACAGGATAAAGTTTCTTGAACAAACATGTTATAAAGCAGGACTGGAAAAAAATGCATGGAAGGAATCAGATACGGTTATAAAAATATTTTCAGCGGAAATTTTCGGTGAAAGGAAACATTCGGAATAAAATATATCTTTTGTAATAATAAATATAATATTTACAAAATATGGTTAAGTTGATTTTTGCCTACCGATGATTATTAAAAATCTTGATTTAACTTCTTATTTTTCAAAAAATTAATATTATAGAAGTTAAAAATCTTCTTATTCTACCCCTTTATTCTATTATTTTTTTACTTTGATTTTAAATTATTTTTTTTTATATTGTTAGGTAAGGTTTTTAAGGTATTTCTTTAAATATCAATATAAGAATAATATATTTTAAATTTGGGATTCTTTAATATTATTATTTGGGATTAAGAAAGATAATAAAACCTGAAAGGCTAAATACAGGAGATACAATAGGTATTATTTCCCCTGCAAGTCCGATTTTCAAAGAGAAACTGGATAAAGGCATCAATTATCTTAAAAATCTTGGATTTAATGTTAAACTTGGAAGGCACGTATATGGTGAAAGGGGATATCTCTCTGGAACGGATGAAGAGAGGGCATCTGATTTGCATGAATTGTTCAGTGATAATTCTGTGAAGGCTGTTTTTTGTTCCAGAGGTGGATATGGAAGTATCAGGATTCTCAAATATATTGACTTTGAACTGATTAAAAAAAATCCAAAAATATTTGTGGGATTCAGTGATTTAACCGCTTTAGAGATTTCAATGTTGGCGAAAAATGGTCTTGTTACATTTTATGGTCCTACTATTGCCGAAGACCTTGATAATGAAATAGATTATTCTGGATTTGATTTATTGTTGAAAATCATTTCGTTTGAAACGAATTCTTACAAGGTAGATATATCTGATTATAATATTATTAAAGAAGGAAAATCAACAGGGATTCTGATTGGAGGGTGTTTATCTGTTTTTTCTTCATTATTGGGCAGTGATTATTTCCCCGATTTGAAAGATGCAATAATTTTTTTAGAAGACACCAACGAAGAACCTTATCGTATCGACAGGTATCTCAGTCAATTAAGGCTGTGCGGTATTTTTAATAAGGCTTGCGGTTTGATTTTCGGAAAATTTACTCGTTGTGAATCAAAAGAAAAGGATTATAAGGGTCCAAACGTTGATGAAATTATCGATGATACTGCATCAAATCTTGATATTCCAGTAATAAAAAATCTTTCATTTGGACATATAAAGGGGAAAATCACCATTCCAGTAGGTATTAAAGCTACTATAAATACTGATAAAATGTATCTCTCTTTTGATGAAAATGCGGTTATTTAGAATAAAAGAATAATGAAAGAGAAACATTTTCATTATAAAACTTTATTAAAAATTGTCATTCAGTCTTGTTTAGATAGATAGAACAAGTATATATTTCGTTCTTTTTGTCATCCTGAACCCTATGCTGAACTTGATTCAGTATTGTTTCAGGATCTTTGTTTATTTTGTAATGTCCTGTAATAAAGTATCCAATTCGTGATAGTGCGGATTGACAGAGGCAATCTCATAAAAATGTATCAAAGTTTTGTTCATTAATTAAAACTCAGCATATAATATAAGGAGAAGGTCAAAAATTTTTTTACAGTGAATAGAAAATGGAAAAAGATAAAATGATTAAAGTTAAAAAGGCTCTATTAAGTGTATCTGATAAAAAAGGGATAGTCGGATTTGCAAGAGGATTGAGAGATTTCGACATAGAAATTATTTCGACGGGCGGGACATTTGAACTGTTAAAAAATGAGGGCATTGATGTTAAGAAGATTTCAGAAGTGACTGGTTTCCCTGAGATACTGGAGGGAAGGGTAAAGACTTTACATCCGATAATATTCGGAGGGATTCTTGCAAAAAGGGATTCTCATTCACATCAGCAGGATATGATAAAAGCAGAAATATCTACCATAGATATGGCAGTGGTAAATTTTTATCCATTTGAAAGATTAATAAAAGAGAAAAATTTAAAACTTGAAGACTCTTTGGAACATATCGATATTGGTGGTCCGTCAATTTTAAGAGCAGCCGCAAAAAACTACATCAATGTTATTGCAGTTTCAAGTCCTGAAAATTATTCTGAAATCCTTGATGAATTGAAAAAAAATAATGGGAAAATATCTATAAATACAAGCCTGAAACTTGCCAGAAATGTATTTTCAATGACATCTGAATATGATGGGATTATATCAAATTTTTTTACAGGTAAACAAGAAGATGAAAAAATACTCCCTGAAATAATTGCAATGAGTTTATGTAAAGTTAAAGATTTGAGGTATGGAGAGAATCCACATCAGAAGGCATCACTTTATTCGGAGTTTCAAGAAGATTCGAGGGCAGGGATATTTGATTACGAGCAAATTCATGGGAAAGAACTTTCATTTAACAATCTTATCGATATTGATTCTGCATTGAGTATTGCTGGTGTCTTTGATTTGCCCTGCACTGCTGTAATTAAACATACCAATCCTTGTGGAGTTGGGGTAGATGAGGATTTATCTATCTCTTTAAAAAAGGCTCTTGAATGTGATCCAATATCTGCATTTGGGGGAGTTTTTTCATTTAATAGAAAAATCGATAAAGATACTGCGATAAAATGATCGGAAATATTTATCGAAGCCGTTATAGCGCCCTAATTTGAGAAAGATGCTGTTGAAATTCCTTCTAAAAAAAAGAGGCTTATTCTCTTAAGGAGAAAAGAGGATTTTTCAGATAAAAGAAGGGATAGATTTGATTTCAAAAAGATAAGTGGAGGATTTTTGGTTCAGGAACATGATAAGCACAAAATAAATAAGGAGCAGTTGATGGTTGTAACAAGACGCAAGCCTGAGGAATCGGAAGTAAAAGCAATGTTATTCGGGTGGCAGATAGTTAAATATGTAAAATCAAACGCTGTGATATTCACATCACAAGATAGGACACTCGGAATTGGAGCCGGTCAAATGTCCAGAGTCGACTCCTGTGAAATTGCTGTTAGAAAGGCTGAAAAATTAAATATTTCCCTTGTGGGTTCTGCAGTTTCGTCAGATGCTTTTTTCCCGTTTAGTGACAGTATAGAATTAATTGCAAAATCTGGAGCCACAGCAATTATTCAACTCGGAGGTTCTATAAGAGATAAAGAAGTTATTGAAGCAGCCGATAAACACAATCTAACGATGGCTTTTACAGATTACAGGCAATTCAGACATTAATTGGAGGTAAAATGAGATTTTCTTTACTTGATTTTTTTACAAATGATATAGCAATAGACCTTGGAACAGCTAATACCTTGATATATGTGAAGGGTAAAGGTATAGTTGTTAACGAACCGTCAATAGTTGCAGTAAGTAAGCACGAACAAAAGATAGTTGCAATAGGCAGAGAAGCAAGAGAGATGTTGGGGAGAACACCCGATGAAATATTGACAATTAGACCACTGAAAGATGGTGTAATAGCAGACTTTGAAATTACTGAGGATATGCTGAGATCATTTATCAAAAGAGTTCAAGTCAACAGATTTATTCATCCGAGGATGGTTGTTAGTGTTCCTTCTGGGATTACTGAAGTTGAAAAAAGGGCAGTTAGAGATTCTGCTGAGCATGCAGGAGCAAGAGAGGTATATCTGGTTTCTGAACCAATGGCTGCTGCTATTGGTGTAGGAATTGAAATCCAACAGCCTGTTGGGAATATGGTAATAGATATAGGTGGGGGTACCACTGAGATAGCAGTAATTGCCCTTTCGGGTATAGTGACAGAAACCTCCATAAGAATTGGTGGGGATGAAATGGATCAAGTTATTATTCAATTTTTTAAAAGAAACTATAATCTCCTTATAGGAGAAAAAACAGCAGAGGAAATAAAACATTCAATAGGTTCAGCCGTTCCACTTGATGAAGAAATATCATTACCGGTTAAAGGAAGAGATTTAATAGCAGGGGTTCCTAAAACCACAGAAGTTAGCTCTGTAGAGATAAGAGAGTCATTAACCGAACCGGTTAATGCAATTGTGGACGCAGTAAGAATAACCCTTGAACGAACACCCCCAGAACTTTCTGCTGATATTCTTGATAGAGGAATTATTTTAACCGGAGGAGGGGCTCTGTTAAGAGGTATAGATGAAAGAATAAGAGAAGAAACAAACCTTCCTACCTATGTTGCTGAAGACCCTCTTGCCTGTGTGGTCAGAGGTACGGGAAAAATACTCGACGATATTGAATATTATGAAAAAGTTCTAATTAAAAGCAGAAGATTATAAAAAATATTAAAACTTTTTGTTCTTATTTAAAAACAAAACTTTGTCAAATTTTATATAGTAAATTTTTTATAAATACTACTATACTGTCATGCTGAATTTATTTCAGCATCTAAATAATTAATAAACAATAGATTCTGAAAATCCTGAACCCTGTGCTGAACTTGATTCAGTATTGTTTCAGGATCATAATGACAGGGAATCAAGTTCTGTTAATAATTCAAGGTAACTTAAATTAAGCGGAGATACAATATTGGAAAGAATTTTTAAAAATGTTTATATATTTAAAGAATATATAACAGTTTTTCTTGCAACAGTATTATCTTCGTTTTTGCTTATCTCTAATGAAAACAAGCAGATTGAGAATTTACGGGAGAAAACAATCGATTTTACAGGAAAAATCAAGCAAAACTTTGCTTGGGTGAAAATTGTATTTAATACTATTGATGAAAACCGGGAACTTAGAGAAAAGGTTTTATATTTGACTCTGGAGAATACTCGTATAAAAGATGCTGAAATAGAGAATCAAAGATTAAGGAAGATGATTGGTTTCAAAAAAAGCGGAAATTTAAAATATTTACCTGCTGTTGTTATTTCGAAGGGATTTCATCAAATAATAAATTCTATTCAGATAAATGTTGGTGAAAATGATGGGGTGAAGAAGAATATGCCCGTTATTGCTGAAAGAGGGCTTGTGGGAAAGACATTTTTAGTCGGGAAAGAGAGTTCTTTGGTGCAGATGATGAATGACGTAAATTTTGGAGTCAGCGCAAGAATTTTAAGAACAAGGGCAACAGGAATTGTAAATTGGAAAACAGGGAATATATTTGAAATAAGCTACGTTCCTAAAAGTTCTGATGTTGCTGTTGGTGATACTATTATTACTTCCGGTTATGGTCAAATTTATCCACCAAAAATACCTGTCGGTGTTGTTTCAGAAGTTTCGGATAGTGTTCCGGGAATGTCAAAAAAGATCATATTGAAAATTTTAGTCGATTTTCCATCTGTAGAAGAGGTTTTTGTTATTGTTTCAGATAGGAAACCAGAATTTATCCTTCGATAAATCTGAATTTTTTAAAATAGAATTAATTAATATTCTTTTAGTGGAATTGATGCGATTAATATAAACTGAATTTTCCTATTGATGTTTAGTTTTAGAAATATAAAATGGATTCTGCTTTTTGTATTCGGAGTTCTATTTCAGAGCATAATAGTCGATTATCTTAATCTTCTGTCCATCAAAGGAGTCAGACCCAATTTTGTTATTATTATTTTAATATTTTTTGGATTTAACTTTGGAGGTGTATATGCTACAATAGTCGGTTTTTCAGTAGGATTAATCCAGGGATTAGGATTTTTAGGTGGTGGATTTATTGGACTTTCATCCCTTACAAAATCTATTACCGGGTTTTATTTTGGTTTCTTTCAGAAGAGTAAAAGAAAATGGAATGATTTATTTTTTTTATTAGTCCTTTTGGGTGGCTGTTTAATACATAATTTTTTATTTTTTTATATATACACTTTTGGTTTCGAAATTAATATTTTTTCTATGTTAATAAAAAATGTTTTACCAACCAGTATATATACCACAATTGTTGGTATGATGATTTTTTATGTTTTAAAAAAGTAATTAAAATCAGGGAAAGAATTTGGACGAGGTAAGAGAAAAACTTAACAGGAATAAATTAATTTTTGCATTATTTATTTCAATTTTATTTATAATTCTTATATGCAAATTTTTTAGCCTGCAAATATTGAGTAATGAAATATATTTGAGCCGTTCCGAACAGAATAGGATAAGGGAGGTTGTTGTTGAACCTGCCAGAGGGCTTATTTATGATAGATATGGGAATCTTATAGTTGATAACAGACCGGCATTCTCAGTATCATTAATTCCCTATGAAGTAAGTAGATCTAAAAACGTAATTCCTTTTTTTGTAAATAACAAGTTTGTAAAACCTGGTATCATTGAAGAAAAGATCAAAAATACCAGAATGGTATTTAATCCTGTAAAACTTATCGGGCAGATTGATTTTGTTGGACTTTCAATGCTTGAAGAAAATAAACTTGACCTGCCGGGAGTAGTGTATCAAACCGAGCCTAAAAGATATTATCCTTCTGAAGTTAGAGTTTCTCACGTTTTAGGATATATTGGAGAGATTAATGAAAAGGAAATTACTTCATTAGGGGAAGATTATTATCAACCTGGTGATATAGTCGGAAAGATGGGGATAGAAAAGGAATATGAAAAGATACTTCACGGTAATAAAGGGTATAAATATATTCAAGTCGATGCCCTTGGGAGAGAAATAGAAAGTTTTATCCCCGAACGCCCGAATATTCAAACTGTTCAAGGGAAGAATATTTATTTGACAATCGACCTTCCACTTCAGAAATACTGTGAAGAACTTTTGGAAGGGGGAAAGGGGAGTATTGTTGTTTTGAATGCTAAGAATGGGGAAATATTGACGTTAGTCAGCAAACCTGATTATGACCCAAATTTCTTTTCGAGGAATTTTACTATTGAAGAATGGAAAAAACTTTCTGAGGACACGTCTCATGTATTGATTAATCGGGCGACAGTTGGTGAATATCCCCCCGGTTCAGCATTTAAATTGATTTCAGCAATTGCTGCCCTTAATGAAAATATTATAACACCAGATTGGACTTGTACATGTCCAGGCTACTACCGGCTGGGAAGAAGAACATTCTCTTGTTTCAGGAATACTGCTCACGGAAAACTGGATTTGCTCCAGGCAATCGAACGCTCTTGCAACGTATATTTTTATCAATTAGGTCTTGAAATTGGTATCGATGTTTGGGCAAAATATGCAAAACTTTTTAAGTTCGGTAAAATTTCAGAAATGGATATACCAGAAGAAAAGTCTGGTATTGTTCCCACAAGAGAATATATGGACAGGATTTATGGAAAAGACGGATGGACAAAAGGAAACCTCGTTAATATGGCAATAGGTCAAGGTGAAATCTTGGTAACTCCACTGCAAATGGCTGCTTTTGTTATGGCTATTGGGAATGAAGGGATATATTATAAACCACATCTGGTCAAATCTATTGAAGATAATGAAACAAAAGATAGAACTCTAATAGAAGTAAAATCTGACACCATATCTGAAGTTTCAGAATATGTATTTAAGATTATAAAAGATGGTATGTATATGGTTGTAAATGGTGAAAAGGGGACGGGTAGAGCTGCAAAAATACCAGGGATAGATATTGGTGGAAAAACAGGCACTGCACAAAATCCACACGGTGAAGATCACGCATGGTTTATAGGATTTGCTCCTGTTGATAATCCTGTTATTGCATTTTCTATACTCGTGGAAAACGGCGGCATTGGAGGAGCTGTTGCTGCTCCTATAGCAAGAAAGTTCTTAACGAGATATTTTAGAGATAATGTAATTATTGCTAAAAAAAATTGAAAAAATTAAGTAATCATAACAATATTTTCTTCTGTCTAAAAAATTTATAACTAATGGGAAAAAAATCATTCGTAAAAAAGATTGATTTTATTTTTCTTATACCGGTATTATTAATAATAGTTGCTGGCATTCTATCCTTATACAGTTCAACATATTCTGTTGTAACTTCGGAGACAACTTCTTTAGTTTATAAGCAGATAACATGGGTAATTATCGGATTGATAGCTATGTTTGTTATGATTTTTATTCCTATTAGGGTTATTTATGCATTAAGTTATCCACTTTATATATTTGGTATATTTCTTCTTGTAATGGTTTTGTTTATAGATAGAGACACTTCGGGAGCATCCCGATGGATTTACTTATTTGGATTTCAATTCCAGCCTTCGGAGTTTGCCAAGATTACAACTATAATTGCCCTTTCCAGATTTCTTACCGAAAGCAAAATATCGCAGAATAATATAAAAGATATTGTCATATCTTTTTTGATAATCTCTATTCCTATGATTTTGATAAGGGAACAGCCTGACCTCGGGACAAGTCTGGTTTTTGCCGCCTTTTTACTTCCACTTTTATTCTGGGCAGACCTGCCTATATTTTCTCTTTTTGTAATTATTGCCCCATTTATCAGCATTGTTGCTATATCTCTTTCTACTTCAAAGGTTTATATTTTCCTTATCTGGATGGTAATATTGACTGTGATTCTTTATTTAGCAAAAAAGGGTATTTTGGTAACGATATCAAATTATATAGTAAATTTGGCAGTAGGGATCACTACCCCCTATTTGTGGAATAGACTAAAACCGTATCAGCAGGAGAGAATAAAAAATTTTTTAAATCCCGAGATGGATCCCAGAGGTGCAGGCTATCAGATATTACAATCCAAAACAGCAATCGGCTCAGGTGGATTTAGGGGAAAAGGATTTTTGCACGGAACTCAAAGTCAACTCAGATTTCTACCAGAACAACAAAGAGATTTTATCTTTTCAGTTTTCGGTGAAGAGTTTGGATTTTTAGGAGTAATAACAATTCTTGGACTATATTTGATAATTATACTTCATGGATTCAACGTTGCTTCGTTAAGCAAAAATAGATTTGCAGGATATATTGCTGTAGGAATTTCCTCAATATTTTTTATTCATATTTTTGTGAATATTGGTGTGACAGTCGGTCTGCTTCCGGTTACGGGTCTTCCTCTCCCATTTATGAGTTATGGCGGTTCTGCGATGATTTCATTTTTGGCTATGGTAGGTTTATTAATAAACATTTCTGTCAATAGGTTAAAGTATTAAATATGCATCCTATACTATTTAAAATCGGGTGGTTTGAACTTCACAGTTACGGTCTATTCTTGGCTTTAGCATTTTTAGTCGGGATTTATACCGCAATGAAAAGAGCAAAAAAATTTGGATTTGATCCAAATATTATAATGAACCTTTCTATGGTAATAATTATTTCTTCTTTAATAGGTTCGAGATTTCTTTATGTTATTTTCCATATAGAAGAGTTCAGGGGGAACTATTTGGATATTATAAATCCTGTTCAAAGTTCAGGGGAATTTGGGATTGCTGGTCTTACTATGCTTGGGGGAATAATTTTCGCACTTTTTTCGACTATCTTTTATGCAAGGATAAAAAATTTAGGTTTCTTAAAGGCTACAGATATATTGAGCCCATCTGTTGCTCTTGGTGTTGGAATTACCAGAATCGGCTGTTTTTTGAGCGGCTGTTGTTATGGGTTGGAGTGTAGTTTGCCCTGGGGAATGGTTTTCAGCCCAGAAAGCCCGGCCGGATATCATTTTTATGACAAAGCCATTCATCCCACTCAACTTTATTCTTCATTAGGAGGGTTTATTATATTTTTTATATTGATTTATATCGGTAAACATAAAATATATAATGGGATTATCTTCTATAGTTTCCTGATTTTATATTCTATAGACAGATTTATTATTGATTTTTTTAGGTATTATGAAAAAGAGATGATTCTTTTTAAAATAGGTAAAGTTAATTTTTCTGTGAATCAGGGGATTTGTATTTTGTTATTTTTAACAAGTGTTACCTTTATTACTATTAATTACTTCAGAAATAAAAGATATAGTCCGGATTATTCATAAATTTATGATTAACTAATAGAGAAAATTTTATAAATAATTCAGAGGATGGTTGATTAAAGTTGATTTTTTCATAAATAATTAATAAATTGTAAAATAGTAAATTTCGTATATAATAAATTTATTAAACATTATATTTTGAGTAAAAACAAATATGGAGGCAAAATGCAAAAGGTATATAAAGGAATAATTTTAATATTAGCAGGAATATTTTTATCCGTATATATAATTTCTTGTGCCAGTTCAAGCGGAGGTGCAAAAGGCAGGGAAGAGCAAGTTTCACTGGAAGACCAGACAGAACAAGACATCCTAAAATTATTGGGAGTTGAAGGAGAAGTTGCTGAAATATCTGATGTTAGAAGAGAGCCATTAACAGATTTAGATAAAATTGTCACTGAATTGGAAAAACAACTTCTTGAGAAAAATTCAGAGATTAATGAATTAAAATCTGAAATCGTTTTAAAGGATGGACATATAGATGAATTGCAGTCAAAAATCGGGGGGATGAAAATAAGTTTTCCGCAGGTGAAAGAGAAGATTGGATTTAATGAATTTTCAAGGCAATACCAGATTGCCCTGAATGGCTATTATTCAAAAAGATATAGAGAAGCGATAAAAATGTTTAATGAACTTCTTTCAATAGATACGAATAACAGTCTTTCGGATAACTGTCAATATTGGATTGGTGAGTGTTATTATGCTTTAAGAGATTTTAAAAAAGCAATTATAGAATTTGAAAAAGTCTTTACTTTCATCCGTAATAATAAGGAAGATGATGCACAGCTGAAATTAGGTTTATGTTATATAAATTTAAGAGATAAAGAAAGAGCAAGGAGTGAATTGAATAGACTTTTGACCAATTATCCGAACAGTGAATATGTTCAAAAGGCTAAAAGCTTTTTAGACAGTTTGTAAACCTGATTTATTCACAAATCCTGTTTTTATCATTCTGAAACACTGACAATAGTATCGAAACTCAACATTGTTTTAAAGGTAATTCTATAGTAATATTAATAATATCAAATATATATAATAAAATAAAGAATTTTATGAATTATTCTGGTAAAAGATAATTTTAACATTATAAACCTTATAAAACAGTAAAACAGACATTCTTGTCTGT
>Ga0114920_10001206_pt1 | contig 11819 bp, 14 predicted proteins | sample ChitaG_FD_88683 | JGI IMG/M metagenome (GOLD analysis project Ga0114920, IMG submission 88683) | Deep subsurface microbial communities from South Pacific Ocean to uncover new lineages of life (NeLLi) - Chile_00310 metaG | ecosystem: Environmental > Aquatic > Marine > Oceanic > Sediment ... | reverse complement strand
GGAAGGCATACTCCCTTCTTTAACGGATATAAGCCCCAATTTTATATTAGGACTACAGATGTTACTGGAAGCATTGAGCTACCACAAGGGGTGGAGATGGTTATGCCTGGTGATAATGTAAGAATGAAGATAAAACTTATTTATCCTGTAGCCTTGGAGAAAGGTTTGCGTTTTGCTATTAGGGAGGGGGGTAAAACGGTAGGTGCTGGAACCTTTAGCCGTATTATGGAGTAGACGTGGCTAGAAAAGCTGAAGCCAGGGTTATTATTCATCTTGCCTGCACTGAGTGTAAGGAGAGGACATATACTACTACTAAGAACAGAAGGAATGACCCCCAACGATTAGAACTTAGGAAATATTGCCCCCGTTGTCGTGCTTATAGACTCCATAGGGAGATAAAATAGTGCTGCACAACTGAGAGGTATGTGAGGTTCCTGGTATGAGACATCATACTGCCAAGCGAAGTGGTTCAAGATTCAGATTCATAGGCGAGACTATAAGCGAGTTAAAGAAGGTAGTTTGGCTCACCAGACAAGAGGCAGCGTATTTGACATTTCTAGTGTTGCTTGTTGCCATTGCCGCCGGTATACTCCTGGGAGCTGTTGATTATGGTTTTACAAACCTCGTCGATAAATTTTTTATCGGTAGATAGAAGCTTGTTGGTTTCCAGATTGAGCTGAAGCATTATAAGTCAGGGAAGTTTTTTGCCTTTTCGAAAATCTTTATCTGAGTGAGGTTATCTGTGGACGAGAATCAAAAACGTTGGTTTGTAATTCATACCTACTCAGGGTATGAAGACCGAGTCAAGAACAACTTAGAGCAACGCATCAAGTTCATGGATGCTGAAGATGAAATCTTTCAAGTAGTTATACCTACTGAGGAGGAGATTGAAGTTAAAAATGGACAGAGGCGTAATGTGACTAAGAAAATATTGCCTGGTTATGTCCTGGTTCAGATGAGGATGACTGACCAGAGCTGGAATATAGTGCGTAATACCCCTGGGGTCACTGGTTTCGTTAGTAGCGGAAGTAAGCCTGTTCCGTTGCACGAAGAGGAAGTTGATCGGATTTTGAAACAGATGACAGCCGAGGCACCAAGGGTCAAGGTTGGCTTTCGTAAAGGGCAGAGTATACGGGTGATTGACGGACCTTTTATTGATTTTGTGGGAGTGGTGGATGATATAAATGCGAAAAAGGGTAAAGTTAAGGTGCTCCTGTCTCTTTTTGGGCGTGAAACACCTGTAGAGCTTGACTTCTTACAGGTGGAGAAGCTGTGAACTTTTTTATGGTGGGAGACACAAGTGGCAAAAAAGATTAGAGCGGTGATTAAGTTACAGATTCCAGCAGGGAAGGCAAATCCAGCACCCCCGGTAGGTCCGGCTTTAGGTCAACATGGGATTAATATTATGGCTTTTTGTAAGGAGTATAATGAGCATACTTCTAGCCAGATGGGGTCTATTATTCCTGTGGAAATAACTGTCTTTGATGATAGGTCGTTTACCTTTATTACTAAAACACCGCCAACCACTGATTTGCTGAAGAAGGCATTAGGTATAGAAAAGGGGGCTAGCGCTTCTGGTCGTGAAAAAGTAGGGAAGTTATCCCGAGATAAACTTCATGAGATAGCTCGGCTTAAGGCTAAGGACTTAAATGCTACTAGTATTGAAGGGGCTGAGCGAATTATTGAGGGCACTGCCCGAAGTATGGGGATTGAGATAGAGTAAAAAATGGCAAGACACGGTAAAAACTATCAAGTGGCGGTTAAACTGCTCGACAGGACAAAGACTCATCCTCCTCAGGAGGCTATTGAGCTGGCTAAGAAGATGGCTCATGCCCAATTTGACGAGACTGTTGAGCTTCACCTTCGTATGGGTGTTGACCCTCGAAATGCCAACCAGCAAGTACGCGGCGTTGCCCTTTTGCCTCACGGGCTGGGAAAGAAAGTGCGTGTTTTAGTTTTTGCCCAGGGGGAAGCGGAGAGAATTGCTGAAACGGCGGGGGCAGATTTTGTTGGTGGTGATGAGTTGATTAGCAAGATTGAGGATGGTTGGTTGGAATTTGATACGGCTATGGCTATTCCTGATATGATGGGCAAGGTAGGTAAGCTGGGAAAAATCCTGGGGAGGAAGGGATTGATGCCTAACCCTAAATCAGGAACAGTGGTAGCTGCAGCTGACTTGCCCAGGGTAATTGGTGATGCTCGTAAAGGTAGGGTGGAATTTAAGCTAGATAGGACGGCTATCATTCATGTACCTTTGGGTAAGGTTAGTTTTGAAGATGATAAGCTGATGGGTAACCTAGCTGCGGTGATTGAGGCGGTGGTGAAAGCTAAACCTAGTGGTGCTAAGGGTCAGTATGTTAAAACTGCCTCTTTAACTACTACTATGGGGCCTGGTATAAAGCTTGACCTTAAACCGACCCTCTCTTTAAGTTCCCCTTGATACTATTGAAACCTATTGGTGGGAATTATGGCATAATAGTGCCTGGTTCCACCACTAAATAATCCAAATTATAAGAGGGGCAGATAGGAATTCCTCAGGTTTCGGATTACTAATACCAACGGTAGGCGATATTAGTTTTGTTGACTTAAGGGGTGACAATGGCTTTAAAAACGGCTGAGCAGTATAAGGACAGCTTGAGGAAGATGAACCCTACCACCTACATTCTGGGGGAGAAGGTAACGAATGTAACTGACCATCCGTTAATAAAGCCTCAAGTAGAAACAGTAGCCCAAACTTACTCTCTGGCTCATGAACCGGAGACTATGGAGCTACTCGTAGCTAGGTCCAGGCTAACCGATGGAGAGATTAACCGTTTTACTCAGCTCTTTGAAAGCATAGAGGATTTGAGGGCAAAGGTTAAGATGATAAGACTATGTGCTCAAAGAACTGGGACTTGCTTTATGCGCTGTACAGGATTAGATGCAATGAACGCTATTGCAGCAGTAACCTATGAAATTGATGAAAAGTACAGCACCAATTACTATGAAAGGGCATTGGAATATATTAAATATGTCCAGGAGAATGACTTGGCTGTCTACTCAGGGAATTCAGATGTTAAGGGTGATAGGTCGCTGCGCCCCTCAGAGCAACCAGACCCGGATATGTATTTACACATAGTAGACGAGACAAAAGATGGTATTATAGTTCGAGGTGCTAAAGCTCACCAGTCAGGTTCGTTATGTGCCCACGAGGTGTTAGTTTTACCTGATAGGGAAATGAGGGAGAGTGATAAGGAATATGCTGTCTGCTTTGCGCTGCCAAATGATACCAAAGGCATATTCAACATCTACACCAGAGGTCCTCTAGAGGATAGATTGCTTGAAGGGATTGACTTGGGTAATATTAGGTTCGGCAAGTCTTGCCCCTTAGTTATCTATGATAACGTCTTTGTGCCCTGGGACAGGGTATTCATGTGTGGTGAATATGAGTTTGCCGGTCCACTGCTCAGGATATTTGCCGCCAATCACCGACATTCCCATGGTGGATGCAAATCTGGAGTCGGTGATGTTATCATTGGGGCTGCTGCCACTATCGCTGAGTATAACGGAATCCCTAACGCTTCTCATATAAGGAGCAAAATAACAGACATGATTAAAATGTCGGAGACTATGTATGGGTGTTGCCTAGCCGCCTCAATGGAGGCAGGGAGGACTAGTTCCGGAGTGTATTTCGTCGACCCTGTTTTAGCCAACACTTCCAAACTGTACGAGAGCGTAAACCTTCCCGAAATGGTTCGACTTCTCATAGACATCGCTGGCGGGCTAGTTGCCACTATGCCCTCTGAGAAGGACATTAATAGTCCTGAAATTGGGCACTTTATCAAAAAATACTTGAAGGGCGTGGCTGATGTGTCTACCGAGGATAGAATGCGCATGTTTAGATTAATAGAGACGCTCGCTTTCCAAAGTAGAGATGTGGCATCCTATATTATGGGGGGAGGGTCACCTGAAGCCCACAAAATAACCCTATTTCGGGAAACGGACTTGGAAGCGAAGAAAAAGCTGGCTAAAAGACTTGCCGGCATTAAAGAATAGGTGTGCCTTGTTTAATTAAAGGCATAAGCCAGCAAAAGCTTATTAGGCTATTGGGAATGCTTGCAATGAAAAAGCCAGGAGCTAGATAGCTTTAGATGGACACATCTTTATTTGATGATTTTCTAATAAGTGATGATACGCTTCGGGTATATGATGGGGATAGACTAATATTTACCTCCAGTAAAGATGGTTTACAGCCTCTACTGAAATATGTTGATAGGATTGTTCCTCATCGGGATGAGATAAAAATATTTGATAAAATAATGGGTAACGCTGCCGCTTTGCTATCAGTCAAGGCTGATTGCAAGAAGGTTTATAGCCCTTTAGGTAGTGAACTTGCCATCAAGACCTTGAGCGACTATAATGCTGAATACTACTTCACTGAAATCGTAGCATATATTCAAAATCGTGAGAGGCAAGGTATGTGCCCAATGGAAAAATTATCTATAAATAAGAGTCCTGAAGAATTTTATGAAGTAGTACGGCGGTTATATCACTAAATCACTAGGGGGCTGAAATAGGTTGGTTCATAATGTAGGTGGTGTTGGTGGCTGTATTCGGGAGATCTGATTGGACGTTTAACAATTTATCTTGTGGGTCGGTATTATCCTGAGACAGTGGGTGCCGATTAAGGCTTAAATTAAGTGCCTGCCGAGGAAAAGGAACTTTAAGCTGATAGGGCTTTACCAAGTCCTTGTGTAGTAGGCACAAGGACTTAATTTTTAAATAGGTGCTCAGTGGTGGTAGTTAGGAGGTAATGCAGATGTCTAGAGAAAAGAAGGCGCAAATTATTGATAGCCTTCAAGAGGTTTTTTCTAAATGTAGCATTGGTATTTTAACTGACTATCGGGGGCTATCAGCTCTTGAGATAACTGCTTTGCGGCGTAGACTGAGGGAGTCAGGTATTGAGTATAAAGTGGTGAAGAATACTCTAGCTCGGTTTGCTGCGGAAAGGGCAGGCAAGGATGAACTGGTTAACTTCTTTGAGGGTCCGGTAGCTATTGCTTTTGGCTATAGTGATATAACTGAGCCAGCTAGGGCTTTAGCTGACTACATTCGCACCTCAAAAGTAAGCCTAGGTATTAAGGGAGGCTTTTTAGGTGATAGACTGCTTGCCTCGGACGATGTAACAACCCTTTCTACATTGCCATCAAGGGAGGTATTACTGGCTAGGATTCTGGGTGGGATGCAAAGCCCTGTCCTTGCTTTAGTTAATTGCCTGGCAACCCCCATAAGGGGGATTATGGGAGTGCTACAAGCTAGAATTCAACAACTGGAGGGAGAATAAGATGTCAGAAAATGAGGTAGAAATTGGGCAAGAGATTGGTAAAGAAACAGTAAAGGCTGAAAAGCAACCATCTAAGCCACCGGCAGTGAAAAAACGTAAGGCAGTTAAAGCAGCCGCTAGTGAGCAGCCTCCTGCCAAAGTAAAGGAGAAGAAGCCAACAGCCATTGAGGGGATAATGGCTTCTATAAAAAATATGACGGTGCTTGAACTATCCGAGTTAGTAAAAGCTTTAGAGGCTGAGTTTGGAGTTAGTGCCGCTGCCCCGGTGGCAGCCACTGCTGCAGCGCTGGTGCCGACCGAAGCTGCAGTTCCGGCTGAAGAGAAGACAGAATTTAGCGTGATTCTTAAAGAAGTAGGGGCTAATAAGATAAGTGTGATTAAGGCAGTGCGGGAGTTGACTACCTTGGGGCTGAAGGAGTCTAAGGACTTGGTGGAGAGTGCGCCTAAGGCGGTGAGGGAGGGGATTAGTAAGGATGAGGCAGCAGCTATGAAACAAAGGCTGGAAGAGACAGGGGCTACTGTTGAGGTTATATAAAAAGACTGTTTATTAAGGGTAGATTGAAGGGGCGAAGCCCCTTCAAGAACAATCCATCCCCATCCCTTATAAAGGGAGGGGGATAAAGGGGGTGGGTTGCTAATTGCTGATTATTTTATACTAATGGGCATAGGTGGCTTGTTCATCCTTCTTGGTTTGGCCGCAATGCTCTGGGGCAAGATTGAGGAGAAAGGGTACTATGATTCCCTTTCCACTCGCACTGATGTCAGGGAATATCTGGAGCACTGGCCACCACACCCTGAGCCCGGGGCGTTAAAGATAGGGGGCTGGATAGCTATTGCTATTGGCTTGGCTATGATAGCTTTGGGTGGTGCCTTCTGGCTCTGGGGTTGAGAGTTATAGTCTGAAAACTTGCCTACGGAGGTGGTGATGAAACTCATACGGTTATTTGGCTCGAATCTTTTTGTTGCTGCGGTATTTACCTGTATTTTCTATGGGATACCTTACTATATTCTTACTGAGCCGTTGGAACCTCATGTGCCTATAGTGCTTAAAGTGGCAATACTGGCGGCACTTGCCGGTGTATTGATTACACTGGGTACAGTAATCGTAGAGCAGCGGAAAACGCTATAGGAGGTGCCAATGATAGTTGTAAACTCGAGTCAAATCCCAGGCAGGGAGATTGTAGAGACGCTGGGCTTAGTGAAGGGTCACACTATTAGGTCAATATGGATTGGGAAGGACCTTGCTGCCATTTTGAGACTTATCGTTGGCGGGGAGTTAATTGAATATACAGAGATGATGGGGAAAGCAAGGGCTGAAGCCGAGCAGAGAATGATAAAGGTGGCTGAGCAGATGGGAGCTCACGCTATTATAAATGTCTTCTTCACCACCTCAGTTATTATTTCAAGTGCTGCGGAGTTCTTGGTCTACGGTACAGCGGTTAAGCTTCGGTAAAGTGCGAGGCATACCTGAGGTGCCGAAGGAAGTGAGAAAAAGAAGCCCAATTTTCTATGGCTGGGTAGTCCTTATCGTTGGAATTTTTTGTCAACCTATTGTTTACGGTATTCGTAGCTCCTTCTCTGTATTTTGTGTCGCCATCCTAGATGAGTTTGGTTGGAGCCGAGCCGATACGGCTTTATATTTTCCATTAATCTCAAACTTATAGCTGATTAGCTAAGTCTATCCCAAGTTATTAAGGGATAGCCTCTATCACAAGCAGCGTTATAGTGTTCAAGTTACTGTTTTTTAGCCTTTAGTGATTTCTTTACTATGCCACAGCCGAAGAATGATACTGGGCACCAAAGACATCTTAGGTGGGGCCAGGTAGGCCCTTTGACCTTAATCTTCCTCTCCGCTTCATACTGGCGAATATCCGCCCGTAGGCTAGTACCCATTTCTAACCTCTGTTGTGCTTTTTCCTGTCAGTAAAGCTTTGAGCTATTTACTTAAGCTTGGCTGGGCTAACTCGTTTTCACCTGGCTTTTTGCTTTCTTCCACCTTCTGTATCTCCCAACGCAAAAAGTCCGATAACCCCTAACAATGATAGGAAAGTTCCCCCATAATTCGCTAGGCAAAATACTCGCCATCTCCCGAATAACTTTGTTATCTGGACACAAAGCCTTAGCCCGCTGGGGATACCCATTACAGACGTTCGCCCTCCCTCCCCCAACTTCTGCCCTATACCTTACATTGTATCTTTTACTCATTTCACCACCCTTTAGAAAACAAATAGAGTTACAAGGGCAGTCTTGCGCCGATATTCCCCTTTATCGCCCTGTCCAGTATATCCCTAGCGACTACTATATCCACGAGTCCCATGCCAATATTCATGTCAAAGATCATTTCTTCATCATTCTGCCTACCCGGTTTGAGACCGGCGACAACCTCGCCAATCTCAGCATAAAGCGGCGGCAAGCCATGTGCTAAATAGCCTATTGACATAAAATAGTTCATCTCATCCAGGCTATCAACCAGGAACTTATCTGCCCGTTTCATTGTTTTCCACTCGAAAACCGAGTCCAAATCCACCGGCAGAAGCAAAGTCCCTGCCTTTATCCACTCATCCTTAATTAGGGGCTTAGGCGTTTGTAGGATGGCGGTGGCGGTTACCACCACATCGGAGCCTCGCACCAGCACCTCAATGGAGGCAGCCTCCACGATTTCGAAGCCATAACCGCCCTTGAACCTATCAATCATCTGCCGCGCTATCCCAGGCCGGATATCGTTTACCTTTACTTTCTTTAACTCAGGCATAACGCTGGCTAGGGTAATTAAATGTTCATGCCCTTGAACGCCACAGCCGAGTATCCCTACCTCGGAACTGCCCCTGCCAGCCAGCTTTTCAACAGCGATGGCCGAGACCGCAGCCGTTCGCTTCGCCGTTATCCAAGTGCCGTCCATTACCGCAAGTGGCCATCCGGTCTGAACATCGTTTACGATTATAAGTGCTGAAGTTTGGTCGAGTTTGTATTTATAATTCTCCGGGAAGCAGGCGACCCACTTTATGCCGGAGGCACCAGCGGCGGGGACAAAGGCGGGCATAGCATGATGAAAGGTACCATATATCGGATGTATGCCTATCTTAGCCGGCATCTCAACCATCCTTTTACCATGCTCAGTGAGTGCCATACGCACCAGTTTTAGTATATCGACCTGGGTATAACCCATACTCTCGATGTGGCTGCGGTTTATGTGTAAAATCTCCTTACCGCGAACAATTTCAGGGCAGGTTTGCTCAACGCTTTCGGAATCCCCAAATTGTACCCCTTTTGACTTATCCATCTTTCCCTCCTAACAGGATTTCCCGTTTCAACTCTTACCCTTGTGTTTGTAGGTTACCTTATACCCTATCAGAATGGTAAGCCTTGCCATGTTCAGAAGTGGTTAAGGCCCTGGCTAAGAGAAATGCGACACACACCAGAGCCATGAAGGCGAAGCCAGCGGATGTTAGAAAAATCCAATTAGTGCCAAGCTGCTCAGCAATGTATCCCAGTATGCTTGGGGAAAAAGAGCCGAGGCCAAAAACAGCCAGAAAGTAAATTCCATAGCTGCGACCTCGCCAGGCAACGGGGCTATAGTCAGCGATAAGGCTGATATAAATTGGTTGCCCCATGAAAAAGAAAAAGGCGAAGGTAATGGCAGCGACCATCAATACCAATCCCTCACTACTTCCCATTACCACGAGTGATGGGATCGTCACCATAGCCACAACAACTGCAAGTCCCTCATGGCGTCTCCGCTCTGATAGGTAACCTCCAAGAAATTGGCCTCCAACCCCGAATAGAAGGGCTATGGTTGTGAAGGTGCCAGCCAATGCCATGCTACCTAATTGTAAGAAAGTAAAATGGATGTGTTGGCTAAGATATAGAGGCAAAAAGGTAATCACTCCCCGATAAACAAAACCGTTAAGGACAGCGGCGCCAAAGATAAGCACTAGAGGCAAGATAGTTGCTCGCAAAAGCGTCTTTTCAGGATCTGCTGGGGCGATAGCCTGTGGGACAGAGGAGATTTCAGTTCGAGCCAGAGAATGGAGCAGAGCCGCTAACAAGATGGCGGGTATAGCGAAGATAAGGTATGATGCCCGCCAGCCTAGGAGGGAGGCAATAGTGCCAGCTAGGATAGGTCCTAAGGCGAGCCCTAGATTACCCCCCACGCCAAGGTAACCAAAGGCGAGACCCCTGTGTGTAGCCACTCTAGCCACAAAAGCTGCCCCTACAGGATGATAGATACCCAGTGCTAGTCCTAAGAATATCAAAGCTATACCCAATATATAAATATTGGGCGACAATCCAACGCCAATAGAAGCTATGCCTGTACCCAGGCAGTAGAACATCAACAATTGCCTCTCGCCAATGCGGTCAGCCAGAAATCCAGATGGTAAAGCTGTGGCACCGAGAGCCAAACCTGAGATTGTGGCTAGCAGTCCTAGAACGAAGAGGCCAAGGCCAAACTCTTGGGCGATACCTATTAGAACAGCTGCATAGGTTAATTCAAGGATGTGATTTAACCCGTGACAGGCTGAGGTGTAAGTTACTACCTGCTTTTCAATCTTCTGCATTTGTCCAAACCATTTTCAGCAAAAATCTCTCGGTTACCCGTCCTTTCTCCGCCTGGCTAGGCTACACCAGCGTTCTTGGTCTATACTGGATGGCTTCAGCTAGGTGATGGGCTTTAATTATAATCAACTATCTCCCATACCTTAGCTTTGCCCATAGAAGGGCAGCAACAAGGACTACCATGATTACATTCCAAAAGATAACTGCGGGGAGCCTAAAGGAAACCCCATAAGCTATCCAAAAGATGACACCTAATAAGAACAAAATGGTAAAAAGCAGGCTTATCTCGTGTGCGCTTCTAAGTTTGAAAACACGGATGACCTGCGGGACAAAGCCACATGCTATTAGTGCTCCACCTACAAAACCTAGAACCTCCGCTGAAAGCAAGGGCGGCACCTCCCTTCGAGCTTACTTCGCCTCATTGTATACCAGTAATAAGCGGTTGTCCTCTCCAAACCCACATATTGAGCTACACCAGCGTTCTTGGTCTATACTGGATGGCTTCAGCCACATGATGGGCTTTAATTATATCGGCATTTTCTAGGTCGGCAATGGTGCGAGCTAGTTTGAGGATGCGGTGAAAGGCACGGGCGGAAAGGTAAAGCTGTTTCATTGCTGCCTTGAGCAGGCTCTGGGCTGATTCTTCTACCCGACAAAACTCTCTAACTTCGGTTGGCGTCATTTCGGCGTTGCAGGCTAGTTTGGTTCCGTCAAAGCGTTCACGCTGTAGGAAACGGGCGGCTTTAACCCTGGCTTGGACTTTATCCGATTTTTCCCCTAACCTGTCGTCAGCTAGCTTTTCGTAGTCAATATGGGGCACTTCGGCAAATATATCAACCCGGTCAATGAATGGTCCGCTGATACGCTTCTGATACCTGGAAACCAGACTGGGAGGGCAGGTGCATTGTCTAAAAGGGTCGCCATAATAGCCGCAGGGGCAGGGGTTCATAGCTCCTACCAGCATAAAGTTGGCAGGAAAGGTTACACTCCCTTGAGCCCGGCTGATAGTGATTACCTTGTCTTCCAGGGGTTGGCGCAATACCTCAAGCAGTGAGTGCCCAAATTCGGGGAGTTCATCAAGGAATAGGACTCCCCGATGACTAAGGCTTATTTCACCCGGTCTTGGCCAGTGTCCGCCACCGACTAAGCCGGCGTTTGAAATAGTGTAGTGGGGGGAACGGAAGGGTCGTTGCCTAATCAGGGGGGTATCTGATGGCAGCAGACCAGTTACACTATATATCTTGGTAACCTCCAGGGCTTCATCAGTAGTCATTGGCGGCAGTATTGAAGGCAGCGTGCGTGCCAACAGTGTCTTACCGCTTCCTGGGGGTCCACACATTATTACATTATGCCCTCCGGCGGCAGCTACCTCTAAGGCTCGCTTGACATGCTCTTGTCCTTTAATGTAAGCCAGGTCAGTAATTGAGAAGGCAGGAGGGGTGTACTCCTGAACTTCATCAAGCTTATACTCAGGGGGTGGTATTTCTCCTCGGAAACAGCTAACTAACTGAGATAGTGAGGTGATAGGGGTGATTTTAGTGCCCTCTATCAAGGATGCCTCTTTGGCATCAGTATCAGGCACAATAACGGTAGATAATCCCTGCTGCTGAGCCAGGGCAACCATAGGCAAGATACCGTTGGTATGGCGTAAGCTGCCATCCAGTGACAGCTCACCGAGGATGACGGTTTGAGAAACATCGGCATATACCTGCTCCGAGCTGAGAAGGATACCAACAGCAATGGGCAAATCATAAGCCGGACCGGCTTTTTTGAGGTCGGCGGGGGCAAGATTAACTACAATGCGTTTCATCGGGAAAGCACATCCAGAGTTTCGGATAGCGGCTCTTACCCTCTCCCTGGCTTCCTGGACGGCAGTGTCGGGCAAGCCAACGATAGTAAATAAGGGTAAACCGGGGGAAATATCTACCTCGACCTCAACAAT
>Ga0114920_10001205_pt1 | contig 11822 bp, 2 predicted proteins | sample ChitaG_FD_88683 | JGI IMG/M metagenome (GOLD analysis project Ga0114920, IMG submission 88683) | Deep subsurface microbial communities from South Pacific Ocean to uncover new lineages of life (NeLLi) - Chile_00310 metaG | ecosystem: Environmental > Aquatic > Marine > Oceanic > Sediment ... | reverse complement strand
TTATATATATTGGTAAAGACCGATAAAGGCAAACTCCGAGAAATCGGAGAGCGCAAAGCAATGGGGCCTTTAGGTCAATAGGCGATGGTCGACAGTCAACAGACTCAAAAAATCTGAAAACTGCTGACAACTGACCAAAGAGAGCTCGCCAGGCTGCCGAAGTCAATTAGGTAGTATGGCGAGTTTTTTTATTGGAAATCAATGGATAAAATTCCTGCTATCTTGTAGTTATGCAGCGAGTGAGATGGTAAGGAGGTTCGTAGAGCTGGGCAAAATAAAAGACTAATAATCACCTATTTTTATGGAACGTTATGGGTTTAAAATTGATGAAGAAAAAATTAATCTTAATAAAATTTGCAGTGAGCATTAGCTTTATTGTGTTTTTAGTTTCTTTGATGGATGCCAAATCTATTACTGATTTTTCTAACACTTCTGTCAGTTACTACGGTGACTTCGATGAATTCATAGGCGCAAAAGCAACAGGTATGGGTGGAACTTTTATTGCCATTGCTGACGACCCTTCAGCTCTTTATCATAATCCAGCAGGATTAGGTCAAATAAAAAGAACACAGGTTTATTTAGGTCCTCCTCATATTTCCATCATAAGGCCTTTCCGGAAATTTGTGATAGGGATTGGAGCTTGCAGTTTAGTTTCTTACGGATATCATCAGATAAGTGAAGACATTAGAGATGATACAGGAATATCGCTTTTCAGTATGCCGATAAGTTTTAAGATATTTTCTAACATCTATATTGGTGGGAAGTTAAATTTATTTTACAAAACCAGAACTATTCGTTATCTCTTAAATGGTTCAAAAGAAAATGATTATCACAATACAGATGAAATTACTGAACGCGGACATTCATGGACGGGAGATTTTGGGGCGTTATTTAAACCATTTCCTTATTTAGCTTTCGGAGCAATTTTCAGGAATAGGGCAAAAATAAACTGGAAGACAACAGGACCAGAATGGGACGGTCGGTACGAGTACATTCCACCACCGGCAGATTGTTGGGAGAAAAAAGAAGCTCCTACTATCAAAGGAATAGATGTATTACCGCCTTCTTTTGGTGTTGGAATATCAGTTAAGCCGTTTAACGATCTATTAATAGCCAGTGACGTTATATATAGAAAATGGTCAAAAGCTTGTAGGAAAGAATCAAATCAAGAAATAGAGTTGGATTTGAAAGATGCCGTAGAATTTCATTTGGGGCTGGAATATCTTACGCCTGTGAACATCCCAATCAGATGGGGTTTATATATTTTACCAGATTATGTTCTCGATGAAACGAATGACAAGCGGATATTCATAACCATAGGTACAGGGTATTCATTGAAATTCAAAAAAGCTGACCTTGGTTTCGATATCGCTGTAGCTGACAGTCATTTATTCTCTGTAGGTGATAGAAAAAAAGAGACAAAGTTAGTTTTTGCAGTAATTGCCAAGTTTTAAGGATAAATATATTGCCCTCTATACCAAAAGGAGGCAAGAAAATCAAGCAACTTTTGTTGCGAAAGAACGTCATAGAGCGTGGAGGAAAGGATGAAAAAAATAATTCTAATTATGTTATTCTTAGCAACAAGTGTTTTTGCACAAGAAAAGAAACAATTGCCTGAAATGGCAAGTGAGAAGCCAAATGTGGCACTAGAGAAAGTGTGGGAGATTAAGATCGATGAAGATGTTCAGGATATTGTTTTTAATGAAGAAGAAATAAGTGTTGGTGAAGCAAAGGCAATGGGTTTTAAAGGGTTAGAAAGGTTGAAAAATAGAAGCAAAATAAAAAGCTTTAGGCCAAAAGCAATGATAACAAAAAGAGAGATAAGATTCTTGGATAGAGATGGAAGGATTAAGAGAAAGATTAATCTTCTAAAAACAATTCCTGGTAAACAATGGAGTAAGATTAAAAAAACGAAAAACAATAAATACATAGGGATAAACGAGGTTTTAAGCTATGAGAAAGAATATGTAAAAGAAGGTAAATTTAAGATGGTAGACATAGAAGGGGATATTAAGTGGGAATTTGAACATAATTTTACTGATATTGTTCCGTCTCCTGATGGTTCATATGTTCTTGCCATGCCTGATCCCGAATGGGGTGAACATCCGATTTATTTAATTAATTCGAAAGGTATGAAAAAGGAAATTAAAAAAGCTGGAGTGGGAGAAGCATATTTCCCATTTTTCTCCCCAAAAGGTAATATAATATCCGTAGTAGTTGATGAGCGAAATATGAATAAAACTACTCTTATAATTTTAAACAAAAAAGGTGATGAATTATGGAAAAAAGAGATGATAGGAAAATCAATAAGTGCAGTTCCTAGCGAAAATTATGTAGCTGTAGTTATCCAAGACAAAAAAACAAGAGAAATAACTTTATCTCTTTTTGACCTCAAAGGCAATTTGTTATGGGAATATAAACCATTTAATGGTACTGGAGGACTTGTTTTTTCAAACGATTATAAATATCTGTTTTCTATATGTGAAATGTATGAAACTGATTCTGGAAAACTGCTTTGGAGGAATACAGATGTTCGAGGGAGTAATGTTTTTACTACTCCTGATTTAAGTTTTATCTTAATAACAGGTAGTAAAATCGTAAAATTAAATGTCAAACCTGGACTGAAAAAGGTATCAGATTATTTTTATCTTATTAATAAAAATGGTGAAAAACTCTTGTATGAGGAGTTTGACCCAGGATATATAATTTTCCGAGATTATAAGCCAGTAATTAGTATTTCATCTGATGGGAAAGAAATTTTGATTGAAACGAAAGAAGGATTAGAATATTTTCAGAATCCACTTACTAAATGATGGAAATAATTATGGTTACGAAAAAGGCAAATAAAGCAATATTGCTTAACCTGTTAGTTGTTGCTATCATAATTATGAGTAAAACTCTTCTGTGGTCATATCAGTGGCCAGTTTCACCTTTTGTTGGTGCTCATCCAATCAATGGTACACTCGGTGAATGGAGAGAGACACATCTCCATGCCGGTGTAGATATTGGAAGAGGAATAGGAACTGAAGTATATCCGTCGGTAGATGGATTAATTCCCAATCCACCAGGTGCCGTTGATACCTATCAAAATCGACATTTTATTGAAGTGGGAAATTTCGAGTATATTCATATTGTCCCAGACACAATATTGCTAAATGAGCTCCGAATTCAGGAAGGACAGGATTATCAAGTTACCGCTGGAGTGACGCTTCTTGGAACGGTAGACGATCAGAATCATTTACACTTTGAGGAGAATGATGGTGCTTCAAATCCACTTCGAGTTGGTGGATTAGATAATTATACTGATACTGCGAGGACATATGTTTCTACTTTAGAATTTTTCCGTCAAGGAACCGAGATGCCATTAACTGGAACTATCTATGGTCAAATGGATATTTTATCTCGTTCTTGGGATGCACAGAGTAATGGTAGTGCTACTGTTTCAGTTTATCGTATAGGATACCAAGTTGAGAATAATGCTGGGACAACAGTTTTGGGGCCATTATACAATCTTCAGTTTCATAGTGTCATAGGGGGTTCGCGTAGTTTAGTATATGCTAATTTTGAGGCTCATCAATCAAATATAAGCACATACTACTATTGGGTAACAAATAACTTGTCAGAAAATAGATACTGGAATACTAAATTGCGAACAGGACAACAATGGAATGGTTTAGATGCTAGAGTTAACTCTGAGACAGCATATCCTGACGGTAGATATGGAGTAAGCACATTAGCGTTTGATATAAGAGGAAAGGGTGGAAATTTGACGGCACAAGAAGGTGCAATGACCGTAGATACAACTATTGATAATTTTAGACCTTTTGTTCAACAAGTTACCATAGGTAATAAATACCAGAGAGAATGGACATTTGATGGAACTTACCTAAATTCAACAGAACCAAGTATTGATGAACCATTAGAGTCGGGAACATATACAATAACACTCTTGTTCAGTGAACCCGTAACAGGAGCGGCGCTTTCCATAGACACCTTTGGTTCAATTTCTTTGACTTCGTCAGAGCCAGCAAATAATCAAAAAACCTGGACTGGCACATTAAATATTCCTTCCGACGATTCCTCTCACGACGGCCAGAGAACAATGACCATTTCTGCCCAAGACCTTGCGGGCAATCAAATTCTTCAACTGACTTCTTCTGATACTCAGATAAATCCTGCAACCCAGTTGACAAGAGATTCTTCAGGAAATATGCAAGGCACAGGCGGAAATGACTCAATGCACCGATTTTACATTTTGAGCCAGCCGATTATTATTCAGCATAGTGCCTTTCCTGGTGTTCCTGCTAATTTGGATTTGAACATAGAGACTTTTGTGTTACAGACCCAGGGAGGTTCTATAAGTTCCGTTACCGTTAGCCTTTACTACAGAAATCCTGACAATGGATTCTGGTATACAGAAGTGGAAATGATTGCCGAGGAAGAAAATAAATTTTCTGCAGTTATATCAGGAGAAAATGTTAGTGGAGAGCATGGGTTGGAGTACTACATTTTTGTGGAGGATAGTGATGGCAATACCTGCAGTTGGCCTGAGGGAATATCAGATCCTTTCTTTTATAGCGGACCGGGGCAGAAGGTTACTGTTCATACAGCGAGTAATGGGGGGATAATTGTGCAGGGAGACGAAGATACGAGCAATGACTCAGTTGATATCAGTTTCTATCTTGTGCAGGATACGGATGTGAATTTAGAACTACATCGGGCTACTGATGACTGGCTATATCTGGAAGGAAGCGATTCTCCAGATAATGCTTATGATACCATAGATTGGTACTGGGTCACGAGCGGGGGAGGTCCCCACCGAAAATATATGGTAACCTGGGGCGATGGATGTGAATTGATAGGGAACTATTTTTATATACTTAGAGACGCCAATTCTGGAGAGAAGATTGCTCAAGGTAGGCTCGCAGTACTATTTCCGCTACTTACGGTGAAGGCGTATTCGACACAGAGGGGAGATTATGATGATGTGACCGTGGAGGTTGTGGGATTCAGTGATAGTGACAATCTGTTCAGCGCCACGGTTTTTCAAGATAACAGTATCTATAAGGCACATAATCAGAGAGGCTCGGGACCAAGTTATACAATAAGTAGCATTCCCAGGCAGGGGAAAGACCACCAGTATCGGGCAGGTGTATACGCTAGTTCTTGGGGAGAGCAGGTATTAATAGGTATGTCGGATGTGGAATCGATAAATCCAGATAATGCTCCTGCAATCTACCCTAATTTTGTTTCATCTCCTCAAAGAAACAACTATCCAATTGATGTTTCAGCTCGAGTAACTGATGATACTGGTGTAAAGGAGGTCTTCCTAGTTTATAAAGGTGTAGATGATAGCAACTGGACCTGGGAACCAATGTCCAAGTCCCAAACCGACAATGACACCTACTATGGCCAAATTGGACCTCAACCTAAAGACGGCACGGTTTACTACTATTTTCAGGCGACCGATATTGAGGACAACACAAACACGAGTCCCGGGTACAGTCCTGAAACAAATGCATATAGCTTCAAAATCATTATTGATAAGGAACCACCGGTGGTTACTTGGACAAATCCAGAAAATAGGGCTACTGGAGTTAACCTCGACCTGGATGTTACAGTTACTTTTAGTGAAAAGGTAAGAAGTGGTAATGGGGAAACCATTAGGGTGAAAGACGCCGACGGAAACGAAAAAGAAATTGCTTGGTTCCAGTACTCCGGGAAACAATTGACATTTAAACTTAAAGGCCTTATGGCTCTTACTACCTACTTTTGTGAAATTACTTCAGGGGTAGTCGATCGATCAGGAAATCCCTTAGGGGAGGGGAGCGTACCCAACCCTTGGTGGTTTGTGACCAAAGATGTTCTTCCTCCAGCAATTACTGAGGTTTCCCCAATTACTCCAGAAAATTTCTTGGCAACTACAGAGAAGATGGTCTTTTCGTGTAAGTTCTCCCGGCCGGTGAGCGAAGTAAAAATCGTATTCAAGAATACATCCACAGAGGAGGAATTTACTGTCATAGATTCTGCTCTTATTCTTACCTCTCGTGACGACCGCTACAGTTATATTTATGCCTGGAATGGGAAAGATGACCGAGGAAAATACCTGCCAGATGGTCAATATAAATTCAGAATAGAAGCAACTGACGCTGAGTATGGTGTCGTTGGAAGTTCAGAATTCCAACCATTCAATTGGCTAGTTCGAGCAAATGGGACAATAACCTATCCAAAGGAGTACAATTATTGGGGTGGAGGGACAAAGAGGTCTATAACGCTTAGTTTTCCTCAAACTATTCACGTACATTATGATTATCTCGTTTACCCATTCGGTCCGATGATGGAACTCCATATAGGCGACGAGACCAGAACTTTAGGAAACGGATGGGACAGGGCATTTGGCGAAAAGGGAGGTTTGAGCATCCAAGTTCCAGCGAATACTAATGTTTCAATTTCCGGAGGGACATATTGCAAAACGTGGTTTGGACTCGGAGATCGTGTTTATGATGAAGCCAACATCGAATATGAAATGCGTTATCTTAATCCGTACCCTTGTACATGGATTCCTCATCAGGATTACATAATAGGTATTTGGGGAGTTGACCTTCGGGAGTACTTAGACATGGAGAATCCAAAGCGTAATAAAATCTATCAAACATTAGACTATCATGCAGGTTCCACTATGGTTGCTCGAAATACAAATATCACCGAAGATTTTAGCATAACTCTAGTCCCTGATGAGCGAGACGCGATAACGGCCCCTCTGAAACAATTTAATTGGGGACGTGGCACAGTAGGAAAGCCAATTCTGTTTGGTGCCCACATTGTCCTTCCTGAGAGTCTAACGAGGGTTTGGTATTATTATTACTGGTTCGAAGGAGAAAATTATGATTATGTCGGAGATGAAGAGATAGATTATGATGACAATCCAGAAGTAGTTACAGAGGTAAAGCTTGTATCCGTCACAAATAGGGGTGATTATTCCAGTATTAGTGGATTTATTACTGCAAGAAACATTGGCCCTCTGATTTCTCCATTTATATTCGACCGGATGCCGCCAGAAATTAATGTTTATGTCTCCTCTTCTACTTTCTCACCAAGATTGAAACAAGAAGTCGAGATTGCCTCTACCGTTACCGACAATTTACTTTTTCCCTTAAGGGATGTTAGTTTGAAAATCTACGATTCGAACAATAATCTGGTTAAGACCCTGTATGAGAAATCCTCCGATTCTCCCGGCACAAGGAAATTTGCCTGGGACGGGAAAGGGAGCGATGCTTACAATGGAGGAGAAGTAGTAAGCGATGGGGCATATACTTATGTAGTTCAGGCAAAAGACTATGCTGGTAATCCAAATTCATTTTCGGACACTATAATCGTGGACACTACTCCCCCCGAAATATGTAGTGGCTCCTTGCTAATAATTCCTGCCAATCATCCTCATCCTGATACCTTTACCACAAATGATGATTCTATCCAGATGACTTTCAGTTTATCCGATAACCTATCCAGTTCAGTGAATACGGTAATGGTCATTGAATCGACTTCATTTGGGGTATTGGTCAGTCGGCAGAAGACTTACATGGTGACAACCACGCTACAAAGTATCAGTGAGGAATGGGATGGGAAGGATGACCAGGGCAATTACCTTCCTGATGGAACCTATAAAATTACTCTTATCGCTACGGACCTGGCTGGTAATAGGAGCGAACCGTTGACTCTTTCCACCTTCAGGATTGACTGCACTCCCTCTATGGCCACAACTCTCTATGTAGACAATCTTATTTTCACTCCTGACGATGGTCCGAGTAATCAAGGAGACGGTTATCAGGATAGTGTGACATTACATTATATTCTTTCAGATGAGGCTTTAGTCTTAGTGAGAGTTGAAGATGTCCTTGGAAGAACTATTTTGAGTCTGAGCGAAGGAAGTGACTTCAAGACTAAGGGAGCTCATCTCTGGGATGGTAAAGTTAATGGTAATTTTGTAAGTGATGGTTCTTATATTTTCAGGATAAAGACAACTGATGATGTGGGGAATATTGCTTATGATAATAGAGTTGTAATCAAGAATCAGATTCCTGCTGAAATAGTCTTTCCTTCCAAAGACGAGGTTCCAGCTAGGGTTAGCGGGCTTGTGAGTATTAAAGGCATAGCGCTTGACCCTGGAATAAATAACCCTGCCGATTTTAAGTGGTATAAGGTCTGGTATCGAGAGGGGAAAGATATCGATTTTAGTCTACCAGAAAATGACCCGCTCTATCCTGATGCCGGTTCGTGGCGTCCAGTACCTGTTCCTGCCTATAATCAGAATGGCCTGGATCCACACTATCCGAATTCTAATGTTTCCTGGCGGGCAGTAGCTTGTACGACACTGGCAATATGGGACACGACGAGTTTAACTTCCGGGAGTTACTACACCCTTCTTTTGGTTACTGAAGATAAGGAAGGTAACTCCAGTCACGACCTCGTCACTGTAGAAGTTGATCCAACTGTTGACAATACCTCCCCGCAGGTTAGTATCACTCGTCCTTCTGACCTTTCAGAATTCAGAATAGTCTCGGACACTTCCACTTTGAGTATAGTATATGATTTAGCCCAGAATAGCGGTAAGCAGGCTGATGTCAGCCTGGTAATATTCAAGATGAGTGATGATGGAGCAAATTATGGACCAATAATTTACCATCGGGATTACCTCTACAGGAGCGAAGGAGGGACAATCCGCTGGAATGGCAAGAATAACCTAAGGCAATATGTTGAGAATGGGCGATACAGGATTCGGCTGACTGCCCTGGATAGGGATGGTCTGGGAGGAAGTGTAGCGGAAACAGATATTATGGTTAAGGTGATTATTACTGAACCGCTCAAGATTTTGAAGTTTGCTGCCTCAGATTCGGTTATAAATATTGGAGATACTGTAAATATAATGTGCGAACTGTCTAAAGAGGCATCTGTGACAGTAGCGATTTATGATGCCTCGGATAATTTGGTTGAAACCTTGGTTGATTCGGTAGTAACTATAGGGGAGGTGGAACATAGCATTACTTGGAGTAGCCAGGTAGAGGGATTATATACTTGCAGGATTGATGCCACTGCTACAGATGCTGGTAAGACAGAAGACGAAGCGTCCTTCTCGATAGTAGTAAGTGGTGCTGGCGCAGGAACGGGTGTTGCAGAGATTACTTCACCTCAGGAAGCAGCAATTGTTAAAGGAGAAGCAAATTACAATTGGGAGGCAAGCGTGGAAGGGGAGCATTATCCACCGCAGACTTTTAGCGCTACTGTCGCAGCCCAAGGAAAAGAGTGGTTAGGTCCTTATGACTGGATTCAAAGCACCAATTTTGACTTCAATAGTGGAACAAAAAACAATGTTGTAGTAGCGAATAACGAAGTCAAACTTAAATATATTTCAGACCGCAAATTCCTCGAGCAGGAAGAAGACTATTACCGCCCCTACGGCTTCAGTTCACGGTGGTATCTCTATGACTACCAAACTTTTATACCGAGAGTCAACGTTCGGCTTAAGAAAATCAGGTTGCCCTTTTTTAATATACACGATGAACCTCAAGCCACTACAGTTACTGTTCAGGTGCGTAAAGTCATCAGTTCCTCTGGAAACACTTTAGAACTTGGAGGTGTTTTAGGTGAAAAGTCCCTCTATATAAGCCTACCCGTTTATCCTGAGGGTGCAGAGAGACGTCCAATTACATTTAATTTCAGTTCACCTATCGACCTCTACAAGAATCAAGTCTATTGTTTCCGGCTGAGCTACGCCACGAACCACCAGATGCTTCACATTGGGATGTCCGAGAGGGACCCCTATCCCGACGGAAGGTTTTACCGCTATAATCATCACACAAATCATTGGTACGATAACGACAAATACCAATGGTGGGACTTTACTTTCGAGTTGATTGGGGACTATTATGAACCCTATGGTTATATAATTTCCTCTGAATTTGATACGGGACCAGATACTACAATATGGGAAAAATTCAATGTCAGACAAGGACTACCTTCTGGTACAAAGATAACTTATGAAACCTTTAGTTTCGATACACCGGGCACACCTTGGGACGCATCGAGAGCTGTTCCGGCCCTACCCGGAAAGATGATAAATTCTCCTTCTAAAAGATATATCCGTTGGAAAGCAAATTTATCTACTTCAGAACCTTCACATAGTCCGGTATTAAAAGAAGCTAAGGTTTCTTTCATAAAAGAGAAAGATTGGGAATTTACGAAAACCTTTGAGGGCACTCAATACTACTGTTGGTATGAACATCCCCTGTATGTCCCCAAAGCAGGTGATTTATCAGTTTTTTTCCCTGAATTGGAGGGCAAGAATATTACAAGCGGTCCTTTCTATTCGATTGTCTCCGATAGTAATCCGCAAGTTACTAAATCCATTACTGATGAGAATGGATATTATCAATTGAAGGCTATGACGGATGTAAAAGAAGACTGGAATACGGCAAGAGACCAGGGGCTAAGTGAAGGAAAGATTGTGAGTATAAACAATGAGTTCAATAATAGTCTCAACCCTTCAGATTTTATAATTGAGACTCCTCCAATAACCATCTCGACCGGGTATCCCAATGTGAACATGTGGGTAGATGATGAGGTTAAGAACAAATATACCTTCTGGTGTGATGCCGAGGGTTCTCTCATTGATAATCCCTATGTTTCAGTGAATACCAAAAGCTCGGACATTCGGCTCTTGTACCCTGATGGAACTGAAAATATAGACCTCATAGTAAATAAACAGGCTGATAAGCAATCGAATACTAATAGCACTGCCGTTGACGATGATTTTACAGTGAAGCTATCTTCTAATGCTGCGCCTAAAGTCTTTGTGGAGTTGAAAGGTAATACTTCCACGCTGGCACAGGAGGGTTTCAAGGGATATTCCTTATTTTATAAGAAGCCAGATGAGACTACGTGGAGATCGATACGTTCTGCTTCAAAATCGCCAGTAATAAATAGTGGAATGCTGGGATGGTGGGATATTACCGGGCTCAATGGAGAGTATGTTGTCAGGTTGGTTGTACTTGACAATAGTGGCAGTAATGAGATAACGAAGAATATAATAATAGGGACGAAAGTTCCCAGTGCAGAGGCGACTGCCTCACCACCAAATTATGTGACTTCGTCCTACAACAAGGCTTTCCTTTCATTTCCACCGGACACATTAGAGAAGGATACCATAGTTACTATCACACCAGTAAGGCTGGAGGATACAGGCGTCTCTATCGACCCCCATATGCCTCATCCAATTGGAGCATTTTATAAACTACAGCCCAAAAATATCACATTCACGAAGGATTCTGCTGGCAATGTGCTTTACCCTGCTTCTTTTTCAGTTAGATTTACTTACGAAGAACTCCAAGGGATAGATCCTGGGCAACTTACCATCTATCACGTTAAAGATGATGGTAGTTTGGAATCCTTGGATGTGAAAGTTGTCTATGACGAGAATGGAAATGGACTATTTGACCCTGAAGAAATTACAACAGTTACCAGCCCGATAACCAGTTTTTCATACTATTTGGTTATTCCAATGATTTTAACTCCTACTCTTGACCAGATCCCCTCTCCAACAAATCAAAAATCTGTAACTCTAACCGGTCAGGCTCAAAATGCTTCTTTTGTCGAAGTTTTCATAAATGGAGCCTCGGTGGGAAATGTTGATGTGGATGAAGATGGAAAATTTAGCACGCCAGTCTCTCTTGTGACAGGAAGTAACCGGATTACCTGTATTGCCACGCGATGGTTTAATGACATTAAGCGAACGAGCAATCCTTCAGAGCCTGTTAAGGTAGTCTTAG
>Ga0114920_10001203_pt1 | contig 11828 bp, 25 predicted proteins | sample ChitaG_FD_88683 | JGI IMG/M metagenome (GOLD analysis project Ga0114920, IMG submission 88683) | Deep subsurface microbial communities from South Pacific Ocean to uncover new lineages of life (NeLLi) - Chile_00310 metaG | ecosystem: Environmental > Aquatic > Marine > Oceanic > Sediment ... | reverse complement strand
GGAGGTAACTATAAATGGAAAAAATCTTAGACAAAATGATAGAACATTATGAAAGTCAGTATGGTGTCAAATTTGAAAAATCTCTTTGTAAAGTAATAAAAACAGCTGCCATCAGTACGATTGATGATATAGTTAAAGCTCAGGCAGAACGTCTTAGAGATGAACAAAGATTGTATGAATATGAAAAGTTGTAGTCATAATTTTAAGCAGGAACAGAAGGAGGTATAGTAAAATGGATATAGAAAGGGAAATATCAAAAATATGTAGAGAAAGTGAGGAATATCTGGAGTCCCTAAGTGCTCTTGAACTTATGGAAAATGCAAGATTGTTTGCGAGGGACTTGAACAAGCTTGTGCATAGTCAACGACTTCCTATTTCTATTCTTGTCGGATGTCTTATGTGTGAAGTAAATGCAGTTGCTACACAGCCTGGTGATATGCTACTCGATGACAGAATTGCAAAATCATTCAAGTCATTCAAGAGATATGTAGATACAAAGTTTATGGAAAAAGAATAATTGCAAGGAGGTATAAGAATGGAAATGATATGTAATATATGTGGATATAAAATAACTATAGGAAAGACTGTAGATGTGAAATTTGCACTTGAGAACAACAAGCTGATGTGTCCAGAGTGTAGAGATGTTGATGTAAAACTTGTTGATGCTGGTGGAGTGAACATAAAGGTAGATGGTATAACAGAGGATGTCATAGTGGACATAGTAAAAGAGCTTGCAAGTAATATTACCCTTGTTGATGTTATGGAATTTTTTAAAGGGGGAAAGCCAAAGCAAGGAGAGCAAAAAGAGCAAGGTAAACAAGGAGGTGGTACTTAAATGATGGATGTATGGGAGATTATTACTACAGTGGTTGGTTTTACAGTTGCTGGTCTTATTATGATGGGGATTGGTTTTTTTACCATTAAGTATTTTGTTCGTATGATTATGACTGAGATGTTTACGATACTTAAACAAAGGGTACTAGATGATGCTGGAGATGAAGAGTTAAAAAAACATCGAAAAGGATTTACAAGGAAGCCTTAATGATTGTACCAAAAACGTATACGTTTTAATACGTTTTGCACACCAGTATCACTCACGTGTATTAACGTATAATACGTATATGATGATTTAAATAAAAATATTAATATATTTAGAAATATCGGAATGTTTATAAATAGATAAACCATACATGGTCTATAGTTGAAATATAGTTAATGGATGGATACTGCAGACATGAAACGAAAAATTGTTATTAACGAGAACTCTCAGTTAGCATATATCGCAGATGACTTGATTAATGAAGGATATAAAGGAGAAATCGAGGTTCTTGCTAATTTTAATACTGTAACATTACTTCGACCAGGTAGCAGTATAGATGACCAAATATCTTCTCTTGAACTTGTTATTAAAGATTTAGAATTAAGAAAAAAGGCAAGAGACGAAGAAAAATTAGAGTCCTTTGATAAAGATGATGTCAAGAAAGAGTGATAAAATGAGTCAAACCGTTTTATCATTATTAGGCAGTTACTTGGGAGTTGAGCCTGCCTAGCCCAAATAAAAGAGGGAAACTCCAAAGAGGGCGTTATGCTCTTGGGCAAAGGCATAATATCCCTCATAGCTTAATGGGGTTGTTGTATAATTCCATATCGAAACATGCGTAAATAATCGGATGTCATTTTATGGGCAAATCTGATATTGTATTTGGTACTGACTCTCTCAGAGATGATGCAGCAAAACTGACAAAAATATATTTAAGAGTAAAAGGTGGGACATTAACTAGGGATGAATATAGACACACTAGTATATATTGCAGTATTCCAGATGCAGATATTATTGACTTTTTTACTAAATGTGAAGGAAACAAAAGGTTGGCTATAACTGCTTTATTGTGTGCAGGTTTTAGTCTCATACAGAATAAGTTAACTGAGTTTCCAGTGCCTCTTTATGACATTGGTCAAGTATTTGCACGAGTAAGTCTTATAGAGGATATTGATTATGCCCTCATGGAAGAAACAGTATTGGATATATTTGTTCATAAAAAGTATCAAACAAGTATTAAACGAGTTGATATATATATTCCAGAAGAGCTTTGGGGAATGTTTTATGGTGTAAGCTTAACTCTTAAAATTAGATTTTCAAGTTTTATATTATACCTTTTACGTACAGGCATATTTGAATATAATAATTTTATTAGTCGATTTTCAAGGGGTTCTATTGATATTCCATATGAATATATGCAGACTGCTGAAAAATGGAAAAAGGTATTTGAAGAGAGTATTGCTGTTAAGTATAATGATTTGCTTGGTAGGATTAAATATTTATATAATACTTATGATAGTATATTGAGTAGTGGACATGAAGATTTAAAGGAGGAAATGAAAAGGATAATAGAAAAAAGTACATAATACATTCGCTAAGGGCTCAAGGCAGTTGTTTCTCATAGGCTTTGGGAGAACCGTTGCAGAGGCAGCGTGCTGTTACCAGGAAGACATCCTATCCTTCCTGCGGTATGCTTCATACCTGTCTGCCTATGGTCAGGTCTGGTCTCGGATAAAACCTCCTCTTAACTCCAAGCATGTGTGTATGCCAAGGGAGAGTCCATCCTGTCTTGATGCTGGCGACAGATGTACTATGTACAGGAATTGATAAATTAAAAGTAGTAATAAAATGATACAAGAAAGGAGACGGTGATTGAAATACTGAAAATAGAAGACCCTGAAATAGCTGCCATATATGAAAGAGATTGGGATATTAGTCTATGGACTAATAATACTATTGAAACAGCCTTTGGTTTTATCTTACTTCAACAATTTTTCGGAGAAAACAATTATGCTTTCATAGTCAATTATTATGATGGTAAGATGTATTGGAAAGAGCTTGAATGTATGAAGTATAATTCAGGAGAACAAGGAAATGTATTACTGTAAAAATTGTGGAAAAATATTAAAAGATAAAGTGGAGAAGTGTCCTAATCCTGATTGTAATTCTTTAAGTATAATAGAAATTTAGGATGAATAAAAATGGATAGAAACTTTTGGGAATTTCTTGTAAGCCATATGTCTGATGAACAAGTAGAGAGGCTATGTAAATATTTTGGTATAAATTAATTAATCAGGAGAACTAAAGATGTATGATTTAATATACACAGAAAATCATCAAGATTACAAAGAAATAGAAGAAATCATCAAAAAGAGGTATCGACAAGCAAAGGTTGAAGATGCTTCTGACTATATCCATGAGCATAGGTTTTCAGTTGAGTTTGATATTGAGCAAAAAGATTGGTTTACGTTTATTATTAGGAAAAGGTTTGCTTTGAGTTCTCTTAATTTTCAGCTTGTATTACATAGTGACCCATATAGAATACAAATATTACTTAGTGAATTGGGGTTGACATAGATATGAGTCTACTAGTGTATGATAAAATAAGTGTTCCCGATAAGCCAATGTTCGATGGTTATAATAGTTGGCGTAAATATCAGCGTCAGGCTATTGATAAGATTGTTAATGTTAATAAGCGGTATGTCATACTTGATGCTCCAACTGGCTCTGGTAAATCACTTGTTGCTATGAGTATTGCTAAGTTAATTGGTGGTAGGACTTATTATATTGTAGGAACTAAAGATTTACAGGAGCAGTTGCTTCGTGATTTTCCATTTTTGGCAATACTGAAAGGCAGAAATAATTTTAAGTGTCTGTTGAAAAAGGTTTCTTGTGACCAGTGCATGTACAGTTATATTAAGAAACCCTGCCCTAGAAAAGAGGAGTGTCCTTATTATATTCATAAGGAGAAAGCAAAACAGAGTAAATATGTTGTTTGGAATTATTCAATGTTCTTGACTAATCAGACATTTGTTGGTGATTTTCCGCCAGCGGATTTATTGATTTGTGATGAGGCTCATCTTCTTGAGGGTGCATTAATGAGTTTTATTAATGTAACATTTAATCATGACTTCTTTAATGATTTTGACATAGGTTTTCCTGGTAAGGATGAAGAGGAATATGTTTTTGATAGGATAAACAAGGTAGAGAAGATTATTAATAAACAGTATTCTACACTTACAGGTCGGTTACAAATGAGATTATATGAAGATGAAGAACCTGAAAGGATAGAACTTCAAAAATGTAATGAGTTGGGTAGTAAGTTGAAAAAATTGCATTTTTTTAAGAAGATGTATAATAAAGATACTTGGGTAATGGATTATTGTAGAAATCAGTATGACTGGCATAATGATTTTATTTCGTTTAAGCCTCTTAAGGTCGATTGGTTTTCTGATTATATATTCAGTTGGGCTAGTAAGATATTATTAATGAGTGCAACAATGCCTCATACGTCTATCTTGTGTAATAGTCTGGATATAAGTTCAAGTGCTCTTGTCCGTTTGAATATTCCATCTACATTTAAAAAGGAGAACCGTGCTGTGGTTTATCATCCTATAGGTAGGATGAGTCATGCTTATTGGGAAGTCACAATCGAGAAGGTAATTAGATTTATGTCCGAGTATTGTAAAAGCCACAAAGAGAAGATTCTTGTTCATTGTGCTAATTATAAGATTGCTAGTACTCTTATGGATGCTTCTAGTATGGCTCCTGATTATAATATTTATTTTCATGAGACTGCGGAGGAACGGTCTTTCGTATTGGATAAGTTCAAAGAAGCAGAGGCTCCTGCAATGCTTATTACTCCAAGTATGGAAACTGGTATTGATTTACCAGGCGATATGTGCAGAATACAGTTTATTGTAAAAGTACCTTATTTGAGTTTAGGTGATAAACAAGTAAAAGAGAGATTGGCTATTGACAGGGATTGGTATATATCTTCTACTATTAATCGTCTTGTGCAGGCATCGGGTAGAATTGTTCGTTCTGAAGATGATTGGGGTAGAACATACATTTTGGATGAGTGCTTTGCTGATTTAGTTAGGTATTATAAAGAGTTTTTTCCATCATGGTTTCTTGAAGCTATTGCTGTTGAAAGGAGGTCTGTGTAATGAAGATTAAAGTATTAGATATGGCTAATATAGGATGTCCAATATGTCAGACAGGAATGATTAGAGAGGAGAATGAAGTCAAATGTCCTAAATGTGGATATGCTTCTCCTATAATATTAGTGAGACATCGGGTTGGTTATGAACAACATGAAATGTACTAAAAAGACAAAAAATTGGGGGTGTCTGTACTGTGATTAAATATTTTGCAGATTACCGAGTTCTATATAGAGAAGCTGCAGTTCGTGAGTCTAGGTGGCGTAATGTTGAGGTTGCCTTTATAGTTGATAGACCAACAGCTTTTGGTACAAACGAAGAGGATTTTATGCGTGAAGCAGATGAGGTTTTTAGGCGTTTTATTGCAGAGACTACCTTTACAACATTTCCTGAAGTATATCTGGGTGGTGGCTTTGAAAGACGTGAAGAATCTGAGATTGAACCTGATACATTTAGATTAGAAATTGAGTATAGTGATTATGACTATAATAAGTATTTTACTAGGGTAATTTTAATTAAAAATGTTTCAAGATTATGGGAGACTGAGAAGCATAGAGCATTTTGGGATGAACTTAGTAGACAGATAAGAGATATTGCAGAGGAGGAGTTCATGTGGGGTAGTAAAAGACCTTCAGGTATTTCTACTGGTGGTAGACCAAGAGGTATGTAGATATGAATGCTACAAGTGATATAAGGTTTGCAAGAGTCTTTGTTGCAATTATTACAGACTCTAGTCAACTTGATAATAAACAGAGAGTTAGACAATATGAACTAGTTAGAGATGTTGGTACACCTATGTACGCAATAATAAAGAATGGCATGAGCTGGGATAGTATAAAGCATTTTCCTTGGAAGAAAGTATATTATGCAAAGTCACCTCAAGAGGTTCCTATATTTTTGGGTATGATTGACCATGAGGTTAGAGGGGGTATATTTAATGCTTAGTCAGCGTGATTGCTTAGGTATTGATTTAGATAGTAAATGCAGGTGGGAATTATTGACGAGGTATTTTAATTTAAAGAATGCTTTTCCTGATGAAGATATTATTATCTATGAAACAAGACATGGTTATCATTTGATACTTCCTAATATTAAGACTGATTTGGATTTACGTATGATTTTTGGTGATGATGTTATGAGAATTGATTTTGAGGAGAAACGCAGTACTGCTCATAATCGTAAGCCTCAAGATATACTCTTTCATACAAAAAGGGTTATACGTAATGGTAAGGTTTATAACAAAATTGCCTCATCTTATACTCGTGAGGTTATTGATGTAATGTCTGAACCCTTTTATACAACAGGTAATGGTATCGAATATGACAGAAGATGAGATATGCAAGTTTTGTGGAAAGAATAAGGCAAAGTGTGATTGTTGTCCTAAGTGTGGAAGTCCGATAGATTGGAATGCAGCAGAGCCAATGTGTGATAAGTGTGGGTGGGCAGAATAATGACCAAGTTGTATATTTGTTTAAAGAATGATAGAATAAAGGAAATACTTGCTCAGGTTTGTAAGGATATTTTCATTATTGATAAGTCATTTAATTTTACTATATTCAAAAATCGAAGGTTTAGAGGTGGAGAGAAGGATTGTCAGTTTGTACTTTCTATCCGATGTGCCGATAAAGACGAGGCACATAGAAAGGGTACTTGGTTTGTGAATAAGGTAGATATTGGTGAGGAAAATTTATATTATTGGGTTAGGTGATAGCTATGGTAAAGAGAGCTGAATTTGAAAAAGAACTCATAGAGATGGTAGCACCTGCAATTATTCATGCACAAGATGTAATGAAAGAAAAATATGGCTTTCGATTTGAGGCAGCCTTTGATTGGCATTTGACTAAGGGCAGCTTTGAGGATGAACCAACAAGTGACAAAGGAATTTCATTTGGTGGATGAATGAAAAAAAAAGAATATGACTGTCCACACTGCGGTTCTAAATGTAAGTACAGAGGTAGTAGGATGTTCTATTGTAAAAAATGTGACAAAACTTATGATGTATTGAGAGAGACTGAACCTCGTAGGGCGACACCAGCTGAACGAATGATGGGTTTGGGTTAAAATGTATTGGAGGAAAAAGAATGAAAGTAGAGTTAGTTGAATATACGCCAAATGCTGAGGCTTTATGTGCTGCAGCCATGAAGTTGTGTCATGTTCCTGATAAGGATAGTTTTATGGATATGTATAGGTCTTTTCTATCTGGTCATTATGCAGATGCCGAGTCTAAAATTAAAGAATTTATATCTTTGGCTTTAAAACTTGGACATGAATCTGTTTTAGAGCATGCCAGTTTTACATTTTATGTTGAGGGTGTTAGTAGAGCTTTGACACACCAGTTAGTTAGACATAGAATAGCAAGTTATAGCCAACAAAGTCAGAGGCATGTTGATATTAGTGAGCCTTCATTTGTTATTCCAGAAAGTTTTAGTGGCAAGAAGATTGTGTCTAATTTAAGGGCTGACGGTGTAGTCGAGGGATTAATGAAAAATATATGGGATGTCTATTCTGAATTAATTAAGTCTGGTGTACCATTGGAAGATGCTCGTTTCGTACTTCCAAATGCATGTACTACAAAGATTGTTATTACTATGAATGCAAGGGAATTAAGACATTTCTTTAAATTAAGGTGTAGTAAACATGCTCAGTGGGAAATAAGAGAGATGGCATGTAGAATGTTGAAGTTATGTAATGATGTAGCTCCCATCATATTTAGAGATTTATATATGAGTTATGAAGAGTATCCTGTGACATTGGAGGAAAAATAATGTACTTAAATGAATTATCAAAACTTGCTCATAGTATAGCAAAGGAAAAAGGTTTTTGGGATACTGAACGTAGCACAGGAGAAGTACTAATGTTGATTGTAACTGAGGTTGCTGAGGCATGTCAAGCTGATAGGAAAGGTGATTATCCAAAGTTTAAAGAGGAGATTGCTGATACGTTTATAAGATTATTTGATTTGTGCGGTTCTCTTGATATTGATATTGAAAAGGAGATAATGAGGAAGATGGAGATTAATAAGAGTAGACCTCGATTGCACAATAGGAAGTATTAGGTGAATGTATGGATACTACTCAGAAGACATTATTTGATGAATTAAATGAGGTAGCAAAGAAACCTTATCAGGTTGCTAGACCACTTGTATTGACTAGAGATGATTTCGTTCCTAGTGGTGAGGGTATTGTTTTTCCATGTCCAGTCGCAAGGCGTTTACCTATTGATGAAAGACCTTGGCATATGAAGTATTGCGATGCTTGTAAGAGGATTGAAAAAGAGCTGGATGAATCTGTTGGAATATTTCAGGAGCATGGTGTTTGGTATTAGATAGGAGGAGTAAATAAATGAAAAGAAAACCGCATTGGATGGTAGACACATATCCAGCTCATAAAAAGAATTACAAAAAGAAGAAGAGGAAGTGATATAATGTTTGGTTTTGCTAAGTGCAGTTATCCAGCAAGGAATCATGAGACTGTGTTAAACAGTTTTTTTACTCCAGATGAATATAGTGTTAAGGATACTGCTAGTCGTATTGTTAGTACTCTTGTTAGGGATACTCTTGAGGATAGGGTTGCTGCAGCTTTTAATTTTGTTGTTTCAAATATTACTTATACTTCCGATAAAAAACAGTTTGGCAAGAATGACTGGTGGCAATATCCAAATGAAACTTTGAGTCAAGTATTGACTGATAGTGTTGTTAATAGAATGTATGGAGATTGTGAGGATTCAAGCTTTCTTCTTGCTTCTCTTCTGATTGCTCTTGGTGTACCGAGTTCTAATGTGAGAGTTGGTATATCAAATATTCATGCTTGGGTAGAGTGTAAGCTTGGTAATGCATGGTATTTATTTGAAACAACAAATGAGAGTATATTAGAGACTTTTATTCCAGCAAGCAGTGTTGTTGGTTCGTCTTATGTATATGGTGTAAAAGTTTATGTATATAAGGATGGTTGTAAGTATGGAAGATGATGATTTACCTATTAATCAAATAATTCATGGTGATTGCCTCGAGGGAATGGATAAGTTACCAAAGAACATTGCCAGTCTTGTCATTACCGACCCACCATTCGGAATAGAATATGAGAGTAGATTACGTGCAGAGACCTTTGGTAAAATAGAGGGTGATAGTAAAAATGACCCTGTCATAAGTTGGGCTTTTGCTCGGTGTTATTATCTGTTGAAAAACAATTCTCATTTTTATACTTTTACCAGATGGGACTGTCTGCCTAGATTTAAGCATCTTTTAGAGTATTGGAACTTTGAAGTAAAAAATTGTATAGTTGGTAAGCGTGCAGCTCATTCATGTGGTGATTTAGATTATTCATTTTCGCCAAGTTACGAGATGGTTTTGTTTGCACAGAAGGGACAACGTAAATTTAGTGAGACTACAATTAAGAAGCTTGGTACTGGTAATGGTTATGTTAAGCGTTTCGATGATATGATTGATTGGTTGCCTGTAAATGAGCCAAGTAAAAATATAATGTTTCATCCTACTCAGAAGAGTCTTGAGCTTATTGAGTTCTTTATGTTGATTTCTTCCAATGAGGGAGACCTTGTTGTTGACCCATTTTCTGGTAGTGGTATTACAGCTATTGCAGCATGGGATTTAAATAGGAAGTTTATTTGTTATGAGATTGATGAGAATTATTACAATAAGTCTGTGAAGTATTTAGATGAATTTAAGAAAGGTTTGCATAATGATATTTTAGATAGGGTTCATAAAAAGTTAGGATATAATGTTGGTAAGATAAAACAGGTAACATTTGGTGATGAGCTTAAATAAAACGAAACATTTATAAACCCATAATACATACGTTAATCGTATTAAAACGGATACGATGGTGGTATGTTATCTGGTGAGGAGAATGGTGAGGTGTTCTATGCAGAGATTGTTTCATCTGGTCGTCTTACTGTTCCGAGGATAATTAGGAGGAAATTGAATATAAAAGAGGGCGATGAAGTTCGTGTTCGTGTTTGGAAGGAAAAAGTGGAGTTATCAGAGGTTGGTACAAAAGACCGTTTTAAGCGAAAATAGAAGGAGATAGATATTATGGGTTTATTTGGCAAGTTTAAAAGAAAGAAGTATTTTCGTTATGAATTGCAAGTAAATGATGGTAGTGGCTGGAAGAAGTACGGTGACTTTGCTGAGTACTTGGATTATGAGGACATCGAGAATCCTGACCCAGGTGCAATTTTGAAGTTATATGGTGTTTATCATGACTCTACTAAGAAGGATGGTTTTAGTAAAAAGTCTTTATGGGAGCATGAAGTTCCTGTTCCTGGTGGTAAGAAAGAAAAAGGTGAGAAAGAAAAGCCTATTGAGGAACGTCTCATGGAAAAGATTGTTGATGGTGCTGATTTTACAGGTCTTAAACCAACTAAGCTGAGTATTCCACTAGGCAAAACAGGTGGTACTCTTGATTTTTCATCTCCTGTTCTTGTTCCTGGTGATGAGGGTGGTGGTGGTTATCTTCTTATTGATGGTAATAGGTATCCAACAGGTCAGATTCCACCATTGGAGTTTGAGGGTAAACTTCCTGCTTGGATGCATCCTGCTGCTGGTGCTATGATTATGAGTATGGTCGATAAGTTTGGTGGAATGTTGAAGAGTTCTATTGGTGGTGCTATTACTCAAGCTACTGGTATTAAAGCAAAGGAACAACCTGCAAGTGAGGGGTTTACTAAAAAAGAAGGTGAAGTTGAAGAATCTACTGAAAAACCTCCTGACTTGGTGGGTGATTTGGATAATCTATTGTCTGAGGGTGAAGAGGAAAAGGACAAGAAGATTGAGGTTAAGAAGGAGAAGAAGAAGGAGAAGGAATAGTATGAAAAATGAAACAAGAATTATACTTACTGCCTTTCGTAATTTTTTGGATAGGCAGGAAGTTAAAGATAAGATGTTGACTGCTACCATGCCTGTTGATGCTAGGTTGGGCGACCTTTCGGGTAAAGAGGTTGAGGTTCCTTTGAGTACTGTTTTTCAAGGTATGACCCATAAGCTTAGCTTTAAGGATATGGCTAAGGTTTTGGATGATAATAATGATGTTGTTTGTGTCTTTCTTGAGGAATTGTGTAGTGGGTTACAGGGTTATGTTCCTCCTGTTGAGGAGCCTGCTATTTCTATAAAAAACAAGGAAGAAGAAGTTAAGGGTATTTCAAAGGATTTGAAAAAGGGTGAATCTGATGAAGATGGAGAATCCAAAGGACACTAAGACCATTGTTTGTCCTGAGTGCGGTAAGACTACTGAGGTTACAAGGGTTTATACTATTCCTATAGATGAATCTCCTATATTATTACATGATGATGTTGGTGAGGTATATCAGTGCGGTCATGCTGACTGCATGACATATATGTTGATGGTTCGTGATAAGTTTGTGTCTATCTCTAAGTTTGACTTGCTTAAACGTCAGAAGGAGATTACTGATTTACTTGCTGCGGAGTCAGGTCTTGCTAGGTCTAGGTTATACCCAAGGGCTATGGAAGCTGCAGTAATGGCTGAGGTGGCTGATGTTCTATCTACGGTTTTGTATCATCTCACTTCTGAGAGCCCATATCACAGGGCTTATTCAGTTGAGGAGATTCTTGAGGCATGTAAGACTTTAGGTTTTAATCCTAGTAAGGTTGACAATAAGCGGATTGGTTTTGTTTTGGGATGGTTGACAGAGCATACGCCCTGATACGTTTTTGGTATACGTTTTTGGTATTTTTCCGAAGGGTTTATAAACGCCTATCACCTATCTATTACTAACTAGAAAAAAATAGGTAAGGTGACGTAAGGCATGAAAATATATAAAAAAGAATTTTCGGCTAAGGATTTGCTAGAAGTAGCAATGGATAGCCGAATGAG
>Ga0114920_10001202_pt1 | contig 11832 bp, 18 predicted proteins | sample ChitaG_FD_88683 | JGI IMG/M metagenome (GOLD analysis project Ga0114920, IMG submission 88683) | Deep subsurface microbial communities from South Pacific Ocean to uncover new lineages of life (NeLLi) - Chile_00310 metaG | ecosystem: Environmental > Aquatic > Marine > Oceanic > Sediment ... | reverse complement strand
CTCGTCGTTTGAAGGGCGCCGTTGAAGATATGCGGATTGGCGTCGAGTCGGTAACGAAAAACCCGATGGATGAGGCGATTAAGAAAATTCCTAAAATGAGAGCAAATTTGTTGAAAGCCATTGACGACGGAAAGGTAGAAAGGGGAATGAGACGTGTCACCCTCGAATCCTGGAAAGAGTCAATGATTGACCGGGGGATTCCAAGGGTTGCGGCTGGGGTAGATGCAGCGGCTGGTAAGATTGAAGATTTCTACGGAGAATTGCTCCCACATATTGATAAAGCCAAGGCTGCCATTGAGCGTCTTCCTGATGTCACCCTGGAAGACAGTATCAATCGTATGTCTACATTCGTTCGAGAAATGGCCAAATTCAAGAGAAAAGGATAAGAAAATCAAAGGTATTTTATATGGGTAGAGGGTTTGGCTAAAATAGGGCTGATTAAATTGAGACAACGTCTCAAGCCCTCTCATTTTATATAAAGGAGAAAACTATGAATTACAGAAAATATGAATTATTAGCTGCCGAAGATATTTCAACGGCAACTACAAAAACGATTGATTTGAGAGGGCTTGATCCGATCAGTCGTATTAATATCCAAACCAAGCAAACACATAGTAATTCTATTCTTATGAATGGTCACGTTGCTGAGATTATTCAAAAGGTTCAAATTATAGATGGATCTACTGTGCTTTTTGATGCTACCGGTCAAGTTTTACAAGCTCAAGATTTTTATCAGGGTAGAGAAACACAAATGAATCTTTTTCATGATGACTTGGAAAAGTGGGCAAGATGTAACTTTACTATTAATTTTGGGAGAAAACTTTTCGACCCTGAACTTGGATTCGACCCTTCAAAATTCAACAATCCACAACTGAAAATCACACATGATTATACTCAGTCAGGTGACGGTGCACCGACAGCACAAACTCTCCGAGTGGAAGTTGATATTTGGGATCAAAAAGTGCCATCTTTAATTGGTTTTCTTCAATTCCAGGAAATATTTTCCAAGGCTTTGGTTGCTAGTGGGACAGAATACATTGACTTACCTCTTGATTATCCTATCAGATCTTTTATGTTTCAGTCTCTTTTTGCTTCAAGACGGCCACCTTTTCAGCTTGACAATTTAAAGCTCACAGAGAATAATGGTAAAAGAGTGGTAATGGAAGATTCTTTGGCGGAGCTTTTACCTAATCTTCCTACTTTTAAGCTTTATACCGAGAACATTCAACATTTAACAGCTTTGGGTTTGTATAATATTTTTTGCACCCCTGCTTTTCATGCAACATTAAGGGGTCATTGTAAGAATCTTGATGATGATATTTATTTTCAACCTAATGACGGTGGTAGAATTCAATTAGGTTGTGGTGCTGCTACACAGGAAGCAATTTTCACTGTAAGTGGTTACTGTCCTCATGGAGCGGTAAGTTTTCCGTTCGGCGATCAGATGAATATGGATGATTGGTATGATGTTACAGCACTGGAAAAGCTGCAATTGAAACTTGTGGCGTCTCAGTATGCAACCAACGGGAACGAGCAGAGAATAATGGTTGAGCAACTAAGAAAATATTAGGGTTTGATTTTTAAGGAATATTAAAATAACATGTAGAGAAGCGGTAGATCCTGATGAGTAGACCCTGTGGTGTGCTTAAAAGCTCGTCTACCGCTTCTTTTTTAGGAGGTCAGAAATGGGCTGGTCCACAAAAGACTCAAAAGACTGGGAATTTATTAAACTGGAAGATGACGGAATAGTTTGTGATGATCCTTGCTTTGTAAAAAGTTTACAGATAAAATCAGGTGCAGCTATTGGAACAGCAACTTTACATAATGGACATTCAGCGGCATCTGAAGAGGTTATGTGTATGACTTCAGCAATAAATAGGTGTGCTAGGAATAAATACGATATTCCGCTATATTTTTCAAAGGGAATTTTTGCTGTCCTTGATGCCAATTGTGACTGGGTAAGAGTAAGAATTATGAGAGAGCGTAGGAAAACTTAATATGATTTACGTTGGAAACATCAGTATTCCAAAAGATACGCCGCCTAGCAAACCGATAAGAGAACCTATAAAAATTGTCAGAGGTTTGGTCTATAAAGTCGAAATAGAATTTCCACCAGGGCCGGAGGGCACGAGTCATATAGTTATAAATGATGGTGGACATCAACTTTGGCCATCGACACCTGGCACAGACTTTGCATCAGATAATTATACAATCAGTTTTGACGACACTTATATGAAATCCGTTGACCCGATGGAATTTCAAATTTACGGCTACAATACCGATTTAGTAAATCCCCATACAATTCAAGTCCGGATAGGAATGGTTGATAAAGAAGTATTTATAGCAAGATTTCTGCCAACCTACACTTATGATCATTTCATAAGAATGCTCAGAGAGATGGAAGATGAGCAAAGGGAAAGGGCAGAGAAATTATTAGAGAAACCTTTTACGTGGGTGAAATAAATTATGAGTGAATATGATGAGGGCATGTATAAAGAATTACACGAGCGGGTAGTTGCTGTAAAACATTGTCAGCATTTCTTGAAATTAGCAATAGAAAAATTAGAGATTCAAGTATCAAGGATAGTAGATAAAGAAAAAGGAAACAAGTAATGCCAAGGGGTAAACCTGATTACCATAGAGCGACAATAATGGAGGGATATGATGGAGCAAATTTCATTCCGCTTTTAGTTGATGAGGACGGCCAGCTTTACAGTGTTATGGTGGGTGATGACGGTGGCACGCCAAGATTGATAAAAGTAGATGCTCAAGGCCGGATGATGAGCAGGATGACAGGAATGTACGGCCCTAATCCTAAAGATGTAGCAGTGGATGCTGACGGTAATATAGTAACTCGTATAAAAGGTTCATTTGGTGGACTTTTAAGAGATGTTAAAGTCGATGTTTTAGGTAGGTTAATTGGTATTTTTCAGGGTCATGATGGTATAGACTATCAGGATATTTATGTTGATGATACAGGAAGGATGATTGCAAGGATTCAGGGTGTTGCTGGGGGTGATGAACCACTATTCACGATAGAGGATGGCGGCGATACGGGTGATATTTTGGACTGGGTACAATTATCCGATGGTTTAGAGGCATTGAGTACATCAGACTACGTTAAAGAGGGGTCGAAAGCTATAAAATTACGGGTTGACGCTAGTAAATCGCCGCTTGATAAAGGTGGTTGGCGAAATGCAGACAGGACTTTTAATCTTGACGGAATGCAACATAATTGGATTTATTTATGGGTATATTTTCCGACATTAGAGTATTTAACTAACGATGAACCTTGTTTAAAATATAAGATTGGCAGTAGTGTGGCTAACTGGGTAGCACTTTATGCATATAAAATTTCTCTGTCACAAGGCTGGAATTTACTTAAATTAGATCTTGATAATCCGATTGATACAGCGGGGGATGTTGATTGGACAGCAATTGATTTTCAAATATTTGAGGTAATTTCTGTTACAGACAATACAGACGATTATTTTTGTGTTTTGGACAGTATTATAGTAGTGAAGCCGAATGAAGCCTCTGGCACGGTGCTAGATGTCGCTACGGATAAAGACGGACTTTTGATGTCGAAAATGCTCGGAGATTACGCCGGCTTACAAAAACCTATAATCTGTACTAAACATGGGATTTTAAAGAACGATATATCAAATCAAAGTTTAAGAACACAAGTGTCTAATACACATAGGGGTGGAATAAAGCATATTTATAAAAATAGGTTACATCCTGCTTTAGAGACATACACAATGTGTGATATATCGGGGGCAGGCATGATAGCTGGTGGTTTTTTACGACATTATGCCATAGCAAGTCATAATGGTTGTGGGATACAGGTAACGATAGATGGAGTTACTATACAAAACATGTCATTTTTCTATTTGGATTATTGTAATGTAAATAATAGCTGGAATTGGATTTTTAATATGATTAAATACGACGATCCAAATAATGAGTATATGATAGGTTTTCCGCATGGAATTACCTTTGAGACACAATTTAAAATTGAAGTTACTGAAGTTACGGCAGGAGCAGCTACTAGCAACTTGTATCTGCTATACTCATTATTTTAGAAGGTAGGGAATAATGAAAAGTGAAACGTGGGCTGACTATAAAACATTCAAGGTAAGACTAACTATATTGGAGAGAAAAGTAGATAAATTGGATGACAGGCTTTGGGCGATTATTATTTTATTGGTTTGCAACCTCGGCGGAATATTAGGGATTCTAATTTCTATTAATAAACTAATTAATTAAGAGGGTTAATAATGAGAGAACTAATGAAAGAAGTGTTAAAAGTAGGTATTAATGAAATAATTAAAGAAGTTGATTATATATCCATAGATGATGTTAGTAAACAAATTCGACAATGTGCTTATGATTTAGAAATAAGCGTAGAAAGTAAAGAGAAAATCTTAGAAGATCGTTTGACCAATATATTAAAAATCCTAATTAATGGCTATAATTAATAATCAAATAAAACAAAAGTTTATGGAGTAAAAGAGATGCAAAAAGTGAAAGAGGATATGAGTTTTACTATGACTGCCGAGCAAAAGAAGCGGATCATAGACGGCACAGAGGGTCTTGAGAGAGCAAAACATGCGGCAAAAGTGATGAAAGACCTTGGCCGGGATACTTCCAAATTAGAACAGAAAATTTTATGGGTCGAAAAAGTAAGAGATATGTTGCTTAAGGAATTTGTTGTATAATGGATGATATAGAAATTATCATACAAGAAATAGAAGATATTGAAGATGAAATAATTGAGGATATTGAGGGGGGTCTTCAAGATATTGAGGATAGTTGGTATCAAGACGTTTTTGATTGGATAGATGACGCTATTGATAACTTGGAATGGACATTCGGTTTTGTTTGGGATCAAATCAATGATGTTGGTGAATTCGTTTGGGACTTTATTACCGAGACAGCCGATTATATTGCCGGTGTTGCCGAAATGGTATGGGAAGAAATTGAATTTTGGACGGACATTGTTATGACTGGCGTCGAATGGTTTTTAGACTTAATTCATTTTGAGTGGTTACTTCAAGCACATGCTATTGGTTTGGCGCTTTCCCCCACATATCGCCGGCAGGTACAAAAATTCTATAATGAAATATCGAAAGTTAGTGGGGCTTTAGGTTTAGGTCCGCACTATATAAATCTCTTATTGAATAATTCCCGGACCGTTGTGATGAATACCTCTGCCATGTTTGGAAAAAGTTATGATATTGCCGAGGTGGACTGGGTAGAGAGTCTTCAAGACTGGTCGAAAGATTTCGCCAGTAAAACTAATACGTATAAAGACGATCCGGAAAAACTTCTCACGGATTTGAATGCTAGAATAGAAAAAGGGCCGCACGACACTAAATCCGGTGTTTTTACTGGTTTGACAGTGTCCCTCATAGCCTTACAAAAGACCGCTACGGGGCTAATCGATGGTGTAGAAACAGTTAAAGAAGATCTCAAAAAATTAGTGCTGGACTTACCCCCTAAAATAAGTAAAGAGATTTGGGATGATATCGTCCCTCTTCTTACGAAGTATGATAATTTCCTAGAGAACGAATATCGGCCGTTTGAACAAAACATAACCAATGCATTGGATGTGCTCACCGATGGAGCAGAGCGTCAAGGTGCATCTTTATCGAATATCGCTGCACAGATTTTAAATCCCGGCGATATGATGGCTAAGATAGATAATTTACCGGAGATAGAAAAGTTACGTCAGGAAAATATTATAGCCGATGTGTCGAATAGAACCGGATTAAGGGAAATAAAAAATATTAATGAAAATATAGCCACTGAGCAGAGTGAGATTTCATTAATTTTTGATGCCATTAAGGCTCCAAGAAAGCCTGTAGAATATCATATACCAGAAATAAATAGGCCGTTTAGACCCGCTGCTAAAAAACCAATTGCAAGGCGAACTTGGTTTATAGGAGAATTTTAAATATGCCTGATATAAGAGGCGCATTCGATTTTGTAGGAAAATTGTGGGATCAAGTATCAGCGTTCTTTGTTGCCATGTGGGAATATGTTTGGGCTGGTTTTTCAGAGGCTTTACCCGATTTCTTAGAGACTATTTTTACAAAAATAGGCTTTACTACCAAGGCTTTCGATGACGTACTTTGGGATAAATTTCTTGAATATGCCAAGCATACTGGCATTATGAATGATTCACAAATAGAATTTTATCAACAATATAAGGCCCTTCCTGCACTTCCTAGCTTGTTTATGCTCGGATGGATCGGGTCAACTACTATTACAATGTCCCTGGCAATGTTTCTAAAGGGAAATATGCAAGTTATTACCCAGGATCTTAACGCTGAACAAAGACCCGAATTGCCCGACGTAGGTAGCTTGTTACAATCTGCATTTGTCGCACCGGAAAAAACAGGGGAAATCAGAGAGCAACTAGCAAAACATGGTTTTTCTGAAAAAGCTATAGATACTTTATTTTTAGCTAGATATCGATTATATGATGTAGATGTTTGTCGGGATTTGTTTTTAAGAGGGGAATTCACTAGCGATCAGCTTTTTATGCGAATGAGAGAGCTTGGTTTTACCGATACCCGGACAAAAGAAATCATGGCCACTTGGCAAGCTATTCCAGGGCCTGGGGATTTATTTCATCTCGTAGGAAAAGAAGCTTTTGAGCCGGATATGATAAAACTAATGGGCCTTTTAGATGAGTTTCCAAATGAACAGGTAAAATGGTTAGAGGCACAAGGAATAAGCAAATTTTGGGCAGAAAAGTACTGGGCTGCCCACTGGGAGCAACCATCGTTACAAATGGGCTTTCAAATGCTTCATAGAGGAGTAATTGATATGAAAGAGCTTGATATGCTCTTCAAAACGGTCGAAATTCCCCCATTTTGGCGGGATAAATTAACCGATATCGCCTATTCCCCTTACACCCGGGTTGACGTTAGAAGAATGTTTGATTTTGATGTAATAGATGTTAATGATGTTTTCACTGCATATTCAGACCAAGGATACGATTATGAACACGCAATTAACCTCACCAAATGGACAGTTGCCCAAAAAGAAGGACAAAATAAAGATATTTCCGCCGGCCAAATATTATCAGTCTTTGAAGGGAGAATGCTTGAGAGGGATGAGGCAAAATCCTTACTCGGGAAGTTGGGTTATTCTGAAGAGAAAGCGGAGTTTCTCCTCATCTCCAAAGAATACGATATTGAAGAGAAATATCAAAAGAAAAGGCTGAAATTAATTGAGGAGCGTTTCGTCAACCGGTATATCGATAAGTTTGAAGCATTAAGACAGCTTGGTAGGCTAAACCTCCCATACAAGCAAACAAATTTACTCATGGAGGAGTGGGAGCTTGATCTTTTACAAGATAAAAAGCTGCCGAGTAAGACTGATCTTGAAAAGTTTTTCTTGGCGGATATTATTGATAGCGAGAGATATTATGTGGAAATGGAAAAACTGGCGTACAATAGAAAATATATTGATTGGTATCATCAGATATTGGTAAAGAAAAAAGGAGCAGAATAGCATGTCCCAGCTTAAAGATGCATTAAAGAAAAAGATTGAAAAACAGGGCATTTATGGAAATTTAGATGAGAAGAGTAAAAAAGATTTAGCCAAAATTATGGCAACTTCAGTAAAAGATCGGCGTCGTCTGGGAGAACAAAAGGGGAAATTTTTCCGTACTCATTAATTTTTCCCTTGGTCACGTCATATCTAAAGGTCTTTATGTGTTTTTCCACCTGGGCCCCTTGAACCACACCCCTTTTTTGAAGGGTAGTTGATTTTACAATACTGCTATAATGATGAACGCCATCTTTATCTTTTGTATGATTTTTAGGTAAACCCTTATGTGTAAGTTTTTCGTTAAAAGTGTAAACCTTGGGAGCAAGGATATTTATAAAGTCGCTAAATTCTTCTATTTTTAGTGCGCCTAAGCGATTTTCGTGTATGAGGGGGAGAATTAAGTATAAATACTTTTTTCGTATTATTATAGAGTCAGTGTCACAGTAGTAAACCATACCTTTTTTAAGCCTAAGAAAAGCATCCCAAAGTAAAAGTCTTGCCCAGTCAGTCACATGGGCGGAAATCGCTACCAAAGTATGATTAGAATCCTTATATCCCACAACCGATTTAACTAGATTAAGTACTTTTGTTTCCATTCCATTTTGATGTCTATCAGATTCATATACTTTCCTTCTATAACAGTCATCACCCTCAAATTCTTCCCTTGTTTCATATATAGTGTGTCTCTCTGCAAATTTCCCGTAAAGAGTATTTTGCATAAGCTTAAGCTGAGCTTCTAAAGCTTTGTTTTTAGTAATTTTAGCCTCTATCCGTTTAGGGAAAAAATGATTAATGTAGGATTTAAAAATAAATCTCCCCTCATAACTACTGCCCTTGTTTATGCGCACAATATGGTTGTGCTTTAATGCATAGAGCAGTGACCCGCTGCAAAGGGTAGTTTTAAATTCACCAATAGGAAATATAATCTTTTTGTTGAATCTTATAGGATAAAGATTTTGGGATGTGTTGAGGACGACTTCGGCGATTGCCAGTTGGGTATCCAAAATTCCGGCAAGGTGATCAAGAGTAATATTTTCAAACACATCCACTAACTTAGTAGGAAAGGAATTATTTTTCATTATAAAGGCATAATTAGAGTTAAAATCAAGCTTAGCAAATTTACCATGGTTAAAATCACCTTTATAAAAGTTTTCAGTCCTACCTCCAAAATAAGCTTTTCGCTCTAAGAGTTTAACGTCCTCTTCAAGATGAGGATAAATTGGATAATCGTAAAAACGATGTCGAAAAGCTTTAAAAGCCTGACTACCGAGAGTAAGCGCAAAACCCCCATATTTCCCCTTCTTAAGGAAATCAAACCATGAATGCATAATCTTTTGAAGTATTTCGACATCTCTTTGACAGTAGGTGAGTAATAAAGCGTCGTCCTCGGTAAAAACGTCGGTGTCTAACTTAGGTAACCCGAACATCTTTCCTAAGTCTTTGAGTTTAAATGGATAATAATTAGTGGACGATATAAAAATAATCTTTCTTTTCTCTTTCTTGACCGACATAATGAATTGCATCCCATTTATGTGGTCAAAAGTCTTTACCCACTTTGCTTGAGTCAGAATAGGTAAAATCCCTGAAGACCAAACATCAAAATCCGCATTGTGGGCAAAAATATAAAGCTTCTTTTTGTCTTGGGTTTTACTTAGAACATATTCCCCCAAGGATACATAATCCCAAAAATGACGTTTCTCTTCCCGTAAAGTTATTGTCCGACTATCAACATTTTCATAAATAGTACAAGCCAGGCGAAAATCCATTGTAGCTATTTTTTCATCACCTGGCTTGCTTGTTTCAATATCAAGGTATAGTCGTAAACAAGGTATGTTTGAACGGAAATTAGGCTTGATTTTGATCATCTTGAATTGGCGTTTTACCAAGGGTGTCCTTTTCTATGAATTACTTGCTCTATAACAACATTACCAGTAAAAACAAAACCTTTATACTTATCCGGATCTATTATATTTACCGCCTCTTTGTTATACTCAGCCTTCGTCAAATATTCATTAGTATAAAAACATCCTAACTCCCAAGTGAGTTTTCCCGTTTCAGGATCAAGCATCTCATGCTCAAACATTACCTTATACTTTTCATGTCTAAGCCAAGATAACTCAGGTATACGTGCCTGTACAGGACGTTTATCAGGCGAAAGGGTTTTATAATAACTTTCAAATTTTAATAGACCTAAAACTTTTCGACGGACAGCTTGTACAGTCGCCCTTCTATAACCCATCTTCATGCCCTTCATGAAATTTTCTACTTTGTTAGCGGCCCATCCCTTGCGGAATAGGCCTTGCATAATATTGAAATGGGGGAAAGTAACGTTCAATAAACTATAAATTATACCCGCCATTACTCTCCTTTTTTAGCTTCCATTTTTGCTGCATACCGAAAAACCATCGTATGTAAATTACCGATAATAAAATCAATTGCCGCAACAATCATTATTATAAAAGATCTCTTAAAGAATATACTTAAGTCGTCAGAATAATCTATAAGCTCAATTATTCGCTTAATCTCTTCAGCTTTCGTAATAGCTTTTTTTAAATTCCTGGCGGTAACGTCGTCAATCATATTTTTCACCTCCTTTGTAAAGAGAAATAAGTTAGCCAGAAACAAGAAATATTTTAGGGCGCCTTCCATATAAATAGGCTTTTCTCTCCGCCTCCGAGGACTGAATCTGGCTAACATTTTTAAAGACCCAAGCTTTAACTACTAAAGCCCATCAGCAAATTGATCAAGCATTTTTTCAATCATATCCACATAAGTCATAATACTAGGAAGATTATTTGTAATATAGTCCGACCTCCCATCGGCCATCTTGTCAAGATTATAAAGATGAAAAGTAACGTTGTTAATGGCTTTTATAGCTGAATCAGCCTGGTCCTTGAGTTTCTGTCTAGTCGATCTACAAGCCATTAATAAACTCCTTTTGGCAACATATTAGGTACATAATCGTACATTTCACTGGTTCTTAATTTCTTCCCTAGTTTACTAATCGTATGAGATCTCATGCATCTCAAAATATCCCCATATTTCTCCACAGTAATCTCATACTTAACCTCTACTACAGGCTCATCATTAAAATAATATTCCGCCTTTTCAGCGGTAGTCTTCTCACGATCCACTCGATAAAAAACGTCGTTGTACTCATACACTTTTATTATGTGCTTGCCGTAATAAATAAAAACATTACGACTGTACTTTCTTTTCAGGCGAATCAATGGGAATCTCCTCTATGTGATATTTATTCACACTTTTATTGTTGCCAATCTTTTCCTTGCCTAAAAATTCGACGTAATACACATCCCCCTCGGCCATTACACAACCAGCCTCACCATCAGTAGCCGAACCCAGATGAAACTTCATCAGACCCTCGTCAGTATCGAAAAGATACTGGAAATACACCTTTTGATTGGTCTGTGATTGAACAGGTGATCGAGAGAGAAAACGACCCACAATAGTGTCGCCTTCGTTTTCAAAACATACATATTTTGGGGTGATGTTGATCGATTTACCATTCTTCATAGCCATTTCGGCTATTTTTTGGTACGACATGGTTCAATTCCCTTGCTTCTTATTGTGTAAGTGGTTTTGTGCTTATAATCCGCACAGAAAATAGTAGGACAAAGGTTACAATGATAATCCTCTTTCCTACTACGGTAATAATAGTTGGATCGCTTGCATTCAGGGCAAACAATCCATGAGAATCTCGATGAAACTTTGTTAGTATGACTAGTTGAGAGAGCCAAACTCTTCACTCCTTTCTTCAGTTACAGCTTTGCCTGTGTCTGGATCACACAAAACTTCGAGTTTACTATCCAAAGTAATTGTATGCCATCTTTGGCAGTTAGTACAAACGATCTGTGATTCGTCACCCTTTTTAAGAGGAAAATTTTGTACAGGGTGAATCCAAAAAATCTCTTTCCCACAGAGACACTTTGTTCTAAGATGCACGTATTTCATGAATTATCCCCTGTAGGCATCAAATTACCCTCGTAACCCCCACATGAACACTTATGGTTTTTTATGAAGCTCATAACGCTGGTTAACGTTTCCAAGGTTTTTTGAGATTCAATTGGATCAAGGTTATTCATAAGGAGCAAAATAAACGTGTTGTATGCATTTACTATATCCCTGGAAGAAAGGCCCTGTAAACTAACTAAAAACTGATCTAAGACTTGCTCTTGAGTTAAGATTTTACTTACCTCCTTTACTATATGACATAGGTTGAATAACTACTGGTTCACCAGAACCAGT
>Ga0114920_10001200_pt1 | contig 11834 bp, 11 predicted proteins | sample ChitaG_FD_88683 | JGI IMG/M metagenome (GOLD analysis project Ga0114920, IMG submission 88683) | Deep subsurface microbial communities from South Pacific Ocean to uncover new lineages of life (NeLLi) - Chile_00310 metaG | ecosystem: Environmental > Aquatic > Marine > Oceanic > Sediment ... | reverse complement strand
TTGGCAGTTTGGTTTGGAGATTTTGGGAGAGGAAAGTCCTGTTAGTGATGCTGAGATTGTGCAGATAATATATAGTCTTTTCAAAGACCTTAAAATTAAAAATGTGACCATTGAAGTAAATAGCATTGGTGCCAGCTGTTGCAGGCCTTATTATAGAAAGCTCTTAATAAGTTATCTTAAATCAAGAGCTGGTAGTTTGTGCGCTAATTGTCAAAAGAGAATTAAGGAAAATCCTTTAAGGGTTTTAGATTGTAAGCAGGAAAAATGCAAAAAAACAGTTTTAGAAGCACCGCAGACAATTGACCATCTTTGCCAGGATTGCCATCGTCACTTTAAAGAATTTCTTGAATTTTTAGATGAACTTGAGTTGCCGTACACCTTAAATCCTCATTTAGTTAGAGGTTTAGATTATTATACTCGTACAGTTTTTGAGTTCTTTACTCATAAAAAGAAACAGGATACGTCAGAATTAACTGCTATTGCCTTGGCTGCTGGAGGAAGGTATGATGGTTTAGTAAAGATCTTAGGTGGCAAGCCAACGCCAGCTGTAGGCGTAGCAGGAGGCGTTGAGAGAATAATGTCTTTAATGAAAGAACAGAGAATAAGAATCCCTAAAAAACCTACCCCAAAGATATTTTTAGCTCAACTCGGCAGTTTGGCAAAAAGAAAAATCTTAAAATTAACAGAAGAATTCAGAAAAGCAAAGATTCCATTTTATGCTGCTTTGGGCCGTGATTCTTTGGGAGCACAGCTTAAGATTGCGGATAAAGTTGGTGTTGAATACAGTTTAATCTTAGGCCAAAGTGAAGCTTTAGCAAATTCAATCATTGTAAGGGAAATGAAAACAGGAAAACAAAAGGAAGTGAAGCTGAATAAAGTGGTGGGAGAAATTAAAAAAAGAATAAAAAAGTAAATGGATTGTATCTTTTGTAAAATTGCAAACAAAGAAATGGATTCAGAGATAGTTTATGAAAACAAAGATTTTATTGCTTTTCATGATATCAGTCCAAGAGCTCCAATTCATGTTTTAATTGTTCCTAAAAAACACATTGCTTCGGTGAATCATTTAAAAGAAGAACATAAAGAATTAATTGGAAGCATGTTTTTGGTTGCACAAAAAGTAGTAGAACAATTAGGCATCAGAGACAAAGGTTATAAATTGGCATTTAATGTTGGGAAAGATGGAGGACAAATAATAGACCATCTTCACCTTCATGTTTTAGGCGGATGGAAGATTAAACGGGAAATGGATGTCCAAAAAATGCCTTGATTTAAATTAATCACTAATTACTGGCTGTTAAATTATGGCTTTAGAAATAACAAAAAAAGAAAGAGAATCATCACAAAATCTGGTAAGGCGCTTTAGCAAAAGAGTTAAGCAAAGCGGGATTTTGCGTAGAGCAAGAAAGAGAAAGTACAAGCAAAGAAAAAAATCCCGCCAGCTTAAAAACAGAGCTGCCTTAAGAAGAGAAGAGAAGAAAAAAGAATATCAGAAAAAGAAAAAACTAGGATTGATAAGGTAATTAATAAATTATTGTTTTTTAAATTAATATGCTGAAAGATAAAATTGAAGCAGAATTTAAAAAAGCTTTGAAGGAAAAAAAAGAAATTAATCTTTCAGTTTTAAGATTAATAAAGGCAGAGATTTTCAATAAAGAAAAAGAGAAAAGATACAGTTTAAGCAAAAAAGATTCAGAATTAAGCGATAAGGAGTTAGAAGAAAAAAGCTCTTTAACTGATGAGGAGCTTATGGACATTATTTTATCAAAAGTTAAAAGAACAAAAGAATCAATTGCTGGTTTTCAACAAGGTAAAAGAGAGGATCTAGTGAAAAAAGAAGAACAAGAGCTCCAGGTTTTGAAAAAGTATATGCCAGAACAGCTTTCAGAACAGGAAATTAAGAAAATAGGTGAAAAAGCTATTCAAGAAACAGGCGCAAAAGAAATAAAAGACATGGGAAAGGTGTTATCCCAGCTTATGCCAAAATTAAAAGGAAGGGCAGATAGGGCTCTGGTTTCAAAGATTATTAAAGACCTGCTTTCCTGAACATGGTTGAGATTAACAACCTGACAGATTTTTCCATAGATGAAAAATTTTTCAAGAAAGTTGCTCAGGAAGTTTTAAAAAATGAAAGCAAAGAAAATAGTTCGTTATCAGTGGCTTTTGTGAAAGAACAGGAAATTAAAAAGCTAAATAATAAGTATTTAAAAAAAAACAAGCCAACTGATGTTCTATCGTTTCCGCACAACACTGATTTTTTAAAAGAAACAAAAAACTTTAAAGATAGTTTAGGTGAGATTGTGATTTGTCCTTCTGTGGTAGAGAAAAATGCTAAACAATTTAATGTTTCAATAAAAAGAGAATTATCTAAGACGTTGATTCATGGAATTTTACATCTTTTGGGACATGAACATGAAAAAGGAGAAAAAAGAGCCAGAGATATGGAAAAAAAGGAAAATTATTATCTGTCTTTAATTTTTAAATCATTAAAATGGCAAGAGAAAAAATTATAACCAGCTTAGATATAGGATCCTCAAGCGTAAGAGTTTTAGTAGTAAAAAGAAACTCAAAAGAAAATATTATAGAGGTTGTTTTAAAAGCTGAGGAAAAATCTGACGGCATAAGAAGAGGAACAGTGGTTAACAAGGAGAAAATCTCTAAAGTTTTGAAAAATCTTTTTTCAAAAGTTTGTCAAGATTTAAACAAACAGATTAATTCAGCCTATGTTAATTTATCAGGCAGTCATATCTTTTCTACTTATTCCAGAGGATTGGTTTCTGTTTCCAGAGCTGATAGGAAGATTTCTAAAGAGGACATTGAAAGAGTCCTTTTGGCAGCTAGAACAATTAATCTTCCTTCAAATCAGGAAATTTTTGATGTTGTGCCAAAGGAATATATTGTTGATGGTGTTGGTGGAATAAAAGAACCGCTTGATCTCAAAGGGGTAAGGTTAGAAGCAGAAGTTTTGGCTTTAGGTGGTTTTTCTCCATATCTTAAAAATACAAGACAGGCAATTTTAAATTCTGATTTGGAAATACTGGACTTAGTGCTCTCTCCAATAGCAGCAGCAAGAGCAATCTTAAGCGAAAAACAAAAAGAGCTTGGCGTTGCTTTGGTTGATATTGGAGCTGGTGTTACGAATTTAATTGTTTTTGAAGAGGGAAGCTTAACGCATTTAGCAGTGCTGCCTATGGGCTCAGGAAACATCACCGCGGATATTGCTATTGGCTTGAAAACTGCTTTTGATACTGCTGAAAACATTAAAATCAAACACGGTTCTTGTATTTTTAAGGGAAGGGACATTAGAAGAAAGATTAATATAGAAGGAGAAAAACCTTTGGTTTTTTCTCAAAGATTTTTAACAAAAATTATTACAGACAGAGTTTCAGAAATTTTTGAACAGCTTAATGAAGAGCTCAAAAAGATTTCAAGAGAAAAATTGCTTCCTGGCGGCGTTGTTTTGATTGGCGGTGGAGCAAAATTGTCGGAAATTGTTGAACTGGCAAAAAAGAAATTTTCTCTTCCTTGTTCTCTGGGCAGAGTAAAAGGGATTGTAGGTCTTGAAAGAAATTTGAGCTGGGCAACTGCTTGCGGATTGGTTTTATTGGGTGCTGATTTAGAAGAAGATCAAAAGCGGTTGGGGTTTTGGCATAAGCTTTTTTCTAAAATAAGGAAAATATTGAGAATTTTTATTCCATGAAAAAATCAACAAAAAAATTAAAAACAAATATTAAAGTGGTCGGAGTGGGTGGTTCAGGCGGCAATGCCATATCAAGAATGAAAAAATCAAGACTTAAAGGTGTTGAGTTAATTGCCATAAATACTGATTATCAAGATTTAAAAAAAATTCAATCAGATGTAAAGATAAGGATTGGAGAAAAAATAACTCAAGGGTTGGGGACAGGAATGAAGCCTCAAGTTGGCGAATTAGCAGCCAGAGAAAGCAGAGACAGAATTTTTGAATCATTAAAAGGAGCTGATATGATTTTTATTACTGGCGGTTTAGGAGGAGGAACAGGCAGCGGCGCTAGTCCTGTTGTTGCCCAAGTGGCTAAAAACACAGGCGCTTTGATAGTAGCAATTGTTACTTTACCCTTTTTCTTTGAAGGGGTTTACAGAAGGAAAATTGCAGAGGCCAGTAGAAAATTATTACAACAAAAAGTTGATGCTTTATTAGTAATTAAAAACGATAAGCTGTTTCATTATTTAGATCCAACAACACCGCTTTTAAATGCTTTCTGTCTCTGCGATGATGTTTTAAGAGAAGCAGTGAAAGGGATTTCTGACTTAATTATGCTTCCAGGAATAGTAAATATTGATTTTGCTGATGTTAAATCAATTCTTACAAACTCTGGAAGTGTTCTCTTTGGCTCGGGAAGGGCTAAGGGAGAGAAAAGGGCGCTGGAAGCAACAGCTCTTGCGTTGAATTCTCCTCTTTTAGACATTAAACCAATAGGAGCAAAAGGTGTTTTATTTAATGTTTCTGGTGGAGAAGATATTTCTTTATTTGAAATTGAAGAAATTGGCAAAATCATTACAAAAGAAATTAATCCAAAAGCAAAAGTAATTTTTGGAGCTGTTCATGACGAGCAATTAAGAAAAGGAGAGATCAAAGTAACAGTGATTGTGACAGGATTTTAGGGTTTTCAGAGCTGTGGATAAATCAAGATTTTCATCAAGCTTGACCGGAATTTGACCGGTTTTTTTTGTTGAAGTAAAATGTAATTATTATGACTTTGAAAACAACTCAAAACAAAATCGCCAAAGTTCAAAAAAGAGATGGCGCGGCAGCTGACTTTGATGAACAAAAAATTTCCAATGTAATTTTTAAAGCCATTACTGCTACTGGACAAGGTGATGGCATAAAATCAAAAAAACTTGCTCAAGAAGTAGTTAAAATCTTAAACAGGAGATTTAAAAAAGATGAAATTGTTCATGTTGAACAAATTCAGGACATTGTTGAAGAAATTTTAATTTTAGAAGGATTAGTAGAAACTGCCAAAGCCTATATTCTTTACAGAGAGCAGAGAAGAAGAATCAGGGAAGCAGTAAAAGTTAGCGAGGAGGCAGTAGATAGAATTGATAATTATTTGGGAAAGCTTGACTGGGAAGTTCAGGAAAATGCCAACATGGCTTTTTCTTTACAGGGACTGAATCGTTATGGTGTTTCCTATATCATTAAAAGATATTGGTTGAATAAAGTTTACCCAAAAGAAATCAGAGAAGCTCATGAATCAGGAGACTTTCATATACATAATTTAGATACACTTGGCACTTACTGTGCAGGCTGGGATTTATATGATCTTTTAATAAAAGGTTTTGGAGGGGTGACAGGCAAGGTGGAATCAAAACCAGCAAAACATTTTAGGGTTGCTTTGGGTCAAATAGTAAACTTCTTATATACTCTTCAGGGAGAAGTTGCAGGAGCAGTGGCTCTTTCTAATTTTGACACATTGCTTGCTCCGTTTATCCGCTACGATAATTTAAATTACAAACAAGTTAAGCAGTCTTTGCAGGAATTTCTTTATAATATGGCTGTTCCAACAAGAGTAGGTTTTCAGTGTCCTTTCAGCAATATTACTTTAGATTTAAAACCTTCAGCATCTTTTGCCAAGCAACCTGTTATTATTGGCGGTAAACCCCAAGAAGAAACTTATTCTGATTTTGAAGAAGAAATGAAAGTTCTGAATAAGGCGTTTTATGAAGTAATGCTTGAAGGAGATAAAACTGGCAAGCCTTTTCATTTTCCTATTCCAACCATAAATATTACAAAGGACTTTCCCTGGAATGACCCTGCTTTTGATTTGATTTTTCAGGCCTCAGGAAAATACGGGACTAATTATTTTGCCAATTACATTAATTCAGAAATGAAACCAGAGGATGTTAGAAGTATGTGTTGCAGGCTCAGGTTGAACTTAAAAGAGCTTCATAATCGTGGAGGAGGAGGTCTGTTCGGCGCAGGTGCACTCACAGGTAGTTTGGGCGTGGTAACAATCAATCTTCCCAGAATTGGTTATTTGTCAAAAACAAAAAAAGATTTTTTCAAAAAATTAGAACATGCAATGGATTTAGCGCAAAAGAGTTTAGAGATTAAAAGAAAGATTTTGGAAAACTACACTGAAAAAGGCCTTTATCCTTATTCAAAGTATTATTTGGAAGGTATTAAAAAGATGAGGGGTGCTTATTATGCTAATCATTTTTCAACCATAGGTTTAATTGGAATGAATGAATCTTTGCTGAATTTTATTGGAGCAGATATTGGTTCTAAAAAAGGAAATAGGTTTGCACTAGAAATAATGGACTTTATGAGAAACAGGCTGGTAGAATATCAGAATAAGACCAGCAATATTTATAACTTAGAAGCTACGCCAGCTGAATCAACTGCATTTCGTTTAGCGCTTAAAGATAAGAACCAATACCCTGACATCATTGCTGCTGGGACGAAAAAGACGCCTTATTACACGAACTCAAGCCAGCTGCCAGTGAATTACACAAATGATCCCTTTGAAGCTTTAAAGCTTCAAGATAAGCTTCAGTGCAAGTATTCCGGGGGTACGGTTTTACACATGTTTTTAGGTGAAAACATCTCTGATATTTCTACTGTGAAAGCATTGGTTAAAAAAACATTTGAAAAATTCCACCTTCCATATATTACTTTAACTCCTACTTTTTCAATTTGCCCTGTTCATGGTTATTTATCAGGAGAGCATTTTGAATGTCCTAAATGCATTATTAAACAACCCTGTGAGGTTTATTCCAGGATAGTGGGATACATTCGGCCTGTCTCACAATGGAATGATGGTAAAAGAGCTGAATGGAGGGATAGAAAAGAATTTAAAGTAAAAAAGAAATTATTATTTAACACTTAGTGTTAATGAAAATCGGTGGTCTTCAAAAGCTTACTTTAATTGATTTTCCTGGGCGTTTAGCAGCCACGGTTTTTTTAATTGGTTGTAATTTTCGTTGTGGTTTTTGTTATTCATCAGAACTTGTTTTGCCTGAAAAGATAAAAACTCAGCCAGTTGTTTCAAATAAGGACTTTTTTTCCTTTTTAACTCAAAGAAAAGAATTATTAGAAGCAATTGTGGTCTGCGGGGGCGAACCGACCATAAATACACGGCTACCTGGTTTTATTAAGAAAATTAAAAAGCTGGGATATTTAGTAAAACTTGACACAAATGGTTCAAATCCAAGAATGTTAAAACATTTGATTAATAAAAAATTAATAGATTATGTGGCCATGGATGTTAAAGCTCCAAAAGGAAAATATCTAGATATTATTAAAGTTTCAGGAGTTTTAAAAAACAACATTATAAAAGACATTGAGAAAAGCATTGATATTTTAAAGCAATCTAAAATTGACCATGAATTCCGCACAACAATAGTTCCAGGAGTGCTTGGGAAAAATGATATTTTGAAAATTGTTGACTGGATAAAGCCAGCCAAAAAATATTATCTTCAAAATTTTAAAGGAGAAAAAACAATTGATTCAGGGTTTGAAAGTTTAAGGCCTTATCCTAGAGAATATCTTTTAGAAATTCAGCAAGCAATTTCTCCATTTTTTGATGTTTGCGAGGTGAGATGACAAAGTCGGAAATTTTGCTGTATCTCTGCATATCTTTTATTGTAGGCATTTCTCTTGGCTTAATTTTTCAAATCTCCCAGTTAATAATACTGGGATTTTTAATTTTTGCATTGATTTTAATTTCAGTTTTTTGGAAATACAGAAGAATAGTATTGCTGGGTTTTTGTTTATTATTCTTTTTATTAGGAGTTTGGCGTCATCAATTATTTTATTCAAGAATTGAAAATAATAAGCTTAAAAATTATATTAATCAAGAAGTTGCCTTTACCGCCATTATTAGTAATCAGCCTGTTCAGAAAGAAAAAACCAGTAAAATTGAAATTCAGCTCCAAGAAATTCAAGGAAAAGTTTTAATAACTTCCTCTAAATATCCGGAATATGAATATGGAGATAAGTTAAAAATTACTGGAAAATTAGAAGAACCTCCGATTTTTAAAGATTTTGATTATAGGGGGTATTTAGCAAGAAGCGGAATTTATACTTTAATGTTTTTTCCTAAGATAGAATTATTGGAAAAGGGGCTTGGAAATTCAGCAGTCAAAAGCCTTTTTTATTTTAAAAAAAAGTTAAAACAAGGCGTGGATGAAATAATGTCTTTGCCTCAGTCAGGGCTTTTAGCAGGATTAATGTTTGGAGACGAAGATGACACTTCAAAAGAGTGGCTGGAAAAGTTTAATTTAACTGGCACCCGCCACATTACAGCAGTTTCTGGAATGAATATTACAATTATTTCTGCTTTGATTTTAAACTTTCTTTTGGTTCTTGGATTCTGGAGGCATCAAGCGTTTTATTTGTCAGTTATTTTTATTATTTTCTTTATTCTCATGATTGGTGCTCCAGCATCAGCCATCAGGGCCGGCATAATGGGCATCATATTTTTAATAGCCCAATACTTAGGAAGAGTTTCAAATGCTTCTGGAGCAATAATTTTTTCAGCAGGTCTTATGTTATTTTTTAATCCCTTACTTTTAACAGATATTGGTTTCCAGTTATCGTTTTTAGCAGTGATGGGTTTAATATATCTACGGCCAATTTTTTTGAATTTATTAAAAAAAGTTCCAAACAATTTTGAATTAAGATATAGTTTGGCGTCTACGCTGAGCGCTCAGTTTTTTACTTTTCCTATTTTAATATATAATTTTGGCCAAATTCCCTTAACAGGCCCTTTTGCCAATGTTTTAATTGTTCCCTTACTGCCAGTAATTACTGTTTTAGGGTTTGTAATTTCATTTTTGGCAATTTTTTCTTCATCTTCAGCTTTAATTATTTCTTTTCCTGTTTGGTTAATGTTGACTTATATTCTAAAAATAGTTGATTTTGCTTTTAAGATGCCTTACACTAGCTTGATAATTGAAAATGTTTCTTGGATTTGGATTTTTGTTTTTTATTTAGTTTTGGGTTTTGGCCTTTGGCGATTGAAGGAAAAACAAAGATTGAAATTTTTAGGTTAGAAAAAAAGAGTATTTGTTTTTTTTAACAACACTGCAGGGATTTTTTAAACCTTATCGAATGACCAAATTTTTGATAAAATAATCCAATGGACTATTCTGATAAACAAAAAATTTGGGTGGTAAGCGTGAGTATGGGTTATGGCCACCAAAGAACTGCTTATCCGTTAAAGGGCCTGGCTTTTGATGGTGAAATTATTAATGCCAATAGTTATAAGGGGATTCCAAAAAAAGATAAAAAAGTCTGGAAAACAACCAAGAAATTTTATGAATCAATCTCAAGATTTAAAAGAGTTCCTTTGATTGGAGAGTTTTTCTTTTCTGTTTTTGACAGGTTTCAAAGAATTCTTGCTTTTTATCCTAAAAGAGATTTATCAAGTCCTAATTTTTCCTTGAAAAGAACTTACGCTTTATTTAAAAATGGTTGGGGAAAAGATTTAGTTCAGAAATTAAAGAAAAAGCCCCGTCCAATTGTTTCAACATTTTTTATACCTGCTTTTATGGCAGAGGTTTTTAATTATCCAAGCGACATATACTGCGTTGTTTGTGACGCTGATATTGCAAGGCCGTGGGCCGCTTTAAATCCTCAATCAAGCAGAATTAAATATTTTGCTCCTACTGAAAGAGTTGTTGAAAGATTAAAACTCTACGGAGTAAAGCCCCAAAATATTTTCTTAACTGGTTATCCTTTACCTTTGGAAAATATTGGCAGTGAAGATTTGGAGCTTTTGAAACACGATTTAGCGCACAGGCTTTTAAACCTTGATCCTAAAAAAAGGTATTTCCGTCAATACCAGGCTTTAATTGACAGATATACAGTTGATTTGCCTGAAAAATCAGACCATATTTTTACAGTTATGTTTGCTGTTGGAGGTGCGGGAGCTCAGAAAGAAATTGGTTACAGGGTTCTTAAAAGCTTAAAAAACAAAACCCAGGACGGAAAAATCAAGCTTATTCTAGTTGCTGGAATAAGAGAGCGCGTTAAAAATTATTTTTTAAATTGTATTGAGAGGTTGGATCTGAAAAAAGGCGTGGAAATAATTTTCAACAATAAGATCAATGGTTATTTTAAAGATTTTAATTTGGCTTTAAGGAAAACTGATATTTTATGGACAAAGCCGAGTGAACTTTCATTTTATACTGGACTAGGTTTGCCAATTATTATTGCCCCTTCAATTGGTTCACAGGAAAATTATAATCGTAAATGGCTTTTAGAGCTTGGTTCTGGTATTTTACAGAATGATCCTGACCATACTGATGAATGGCTTTTTGACTTGCTTGAAAGCGGATGGTTTGCTGAAGCAGCAATGCAAGGGTTTATTGAAGCTGAAAAAAGAGGAGTTTTCAATATTGCTAAAATAGTTTCTAAACCACCTGACTTTCGTTAACAAAATGAAGTATAAAAAGATTATATTTTTTTTATTGGCTATTGTTTTAATTTTAACAAGCTATTTTTTTATTGGCACTCCACCAAGGGCAGAAGAAATTGATTTCGGAGTTAATTTTTCCCAAAAGCATGCCCAGAATTTTGACTTAAGCTGGAAAGAGACTTATACAGGATTGCTTTATGATTTAGAAGTAAAAGATATAAAGCTTATTACTTTCTGGGATTTAATTGAAAAAGAGCAAGATGAGTTTAGTTTTGATGATTTGGACTGGCAAATTGAGCAGGCAGAAATTAAAAACGCAAGAATTATTTTAGTCATTGGCATGAAAACTGGTTTTTGGCCAGAATGTCATATTCCTCACTGGGCTGAAGGTCTGGAAAAAGGACAACAACAAGAAAGGATTTTAAATTTGCTTGAACAAATTGTTCTAAGGTACAAGGAAAAATCTGTCATTACTACTTGGATGGTAGAGAATGAGCCCCTTTTTCCTTTTGGTGAATGTCCTTGGATTGATAAAAATTTCTTGAAACAAGAAATTGAATTTGTGAAATTGCTTGATCCTACTAGGCCAATTCTAATTTCAGACAGCGGAGAATGGTCTTTTTGGATACAAGCTGCTAAATTGGGAGATATTGTTGGGGCAACCATGTATCAAAAAGCCTGGTTTAAGGAATTGAACACATATATAGATTATCCTTTTCCACCTGTTTTTTACTGGAGAAAATCACAGATTATTAAAAAACTTTTTAATAAAGACGTAATTTCTGTTGAACTTCAGGCAGAACCCTGGTGTCCTAATCTGCTCTACAATTGTTCGCTTGAAGAACAAAATAAAACAATGAATCTCGAAAAGTTTAATCAAAACATTGAGTTTGCCAAAAATACCGGGTTTAAGAAGTTTTATTTATGGGGAGCTGAGTGGTGGTTTTGGCAGAAAGAAAAACATCAAAACGTTGAAATTTGGGAACAAGCTAGAAAGTTATTTTAAACATGTTAAGCATTATTATTCCAACTTTAAATGAACAAGATTATCTTCCTTTGCTGCTCGCAGAAATTAAAAAGCAGGATTTTGAAGATTATGAAATAATTGTTGCTGATGCTAATTCTTCAGATGACACGGTTAAAATAGCCAAAAGTTTTGGCTGTAAAGTAACAAAGGGCGGTCTGCCAGCTAAAGGAAGAAACCAGGGAGCTAAAATTGCTTCTGGAGATTTGTTTTTGTTTATTGATGCTGATGCTCTTGTTCTGCCAGATGGTTTTTTAAATGGACTTGTTCAGAAATTTGAGAATAAGAATTTAGACGTAGCTTCTTTTCCAATTTATCCCCAAGGAAACATAATTGATAGAATTTTTTACGGAATGCATCATTTAATGGCAAAATTAAGCCAGGGATTTTTACCCCATGCCACTAAT
>Ga0114920_10001199_pt1 | contig 11838 bp, 10 predicted proteins | sample ChitaG_FD_88683 | JGI IMG/M metagenome (GOLD analysis project Ga0114920, IMG submission 88683) | Deep subsurface microbial communities from South Pacific Ocean to uncover new lineages of life (NeLLi) - Chile_00310 metaG | ecosystem: Environmental > Aquatic > Marine > Oceanic > Sediment ... | reverse complement strand
TGAAGAAGACATAATTGTTTCTGCAGAGGCGCTTACTCAAGGGGGGATAGCCGTCTTTCATAGCAATCGGGGGGGCGGTATCACGTATCATGGTCCTGGGCAGCTTGTAGGTTATCCCATTCTTAACCTTAAAGAAAACGGCCTTGGTGTGCGTGAATATATCTGGAAATTAGAAGCAGTCATCATCAAGTTGCTGCTTGCTTTGGGTATCCAAAGTCATCGGGTCGCAGAGTACCCGGGTGTCTGGGTAGGTGAGGAGAAGGTTTGCTCTTTAGGTATACATGTTAGCCACCACATTACTATGCACGGCTTCGCTCTGAATGTAAGTACTGCTCTACGGCATTTTGAGTATATAAAGCCCTGTGGCATCAAGGGCGCAGTAATGACCTCAATCTCAAAATTATTGGGGTATCCTGTAGAGGTCCAAACCGTCATCGGAAGCTTGCTTGATGCCTTCTCGGAGATATTTGGATTGAAACGTGAAAGAGGTCTTGAGAAGTGCCTAAATATGCTAAACGCCCTGAGTGGCTACAACTGAGCCCACTTGATTCCGCCGTACTGGGAAGGATGGGCCGGCTCATGCGGGACCTAAAATTACACACTGTTTGTGAAAGCGCACTGTGTCCCAACCGTACCAAATGCTTTACGGAAGGCACAGCAACTTTCATGATACTGGGGGACCTTTGTACCCGGAATTGTACTTTCTGCGCTGTAAAAAAGGGGAAGCCCTTGCCTCCCGACCCTCGAGAGCCAGAACATGTTGTGGCCGCCGTTGATAAGTTGGGACTCAACTACGTCGTTATTACATCAGTGACCAGAGATGACCTCCCTGATGACGGTGCTTTCCACTTTGCTCAAACCATTGGGGCAATCCATAAATATGCTCCTAACATCATGGTCGAGGCTCTGGTACCTGATTTCAAGGGCTGCCTTTCCGCCTTACAGACTGTGATAGACGCCTGCCCGACTGTCCTTAATCATAATGTGGAAACAGTGCCCTGCCTTTACCACGAGGTTCGCCCTGAGGCGAATTATCAGCGCTCCCTCGAGCTTTTGAAACAAACTAAGCTGCTCAACAGCGGACTCTTGACCAAATCGGGGCTTATGCTGGGATTGGGTGAAGTTCGACAAGAGGTCATCGAAGTAATGGCCGACCTTAGGCAGGCTGGCTGTGATGTTCTGACTATAGGTCAATATTTGCCGCCATCGCTAAGGCACCACAAGCTAGTCAGGTATGTTCCTCCCAAGGAGTTTGAAGAATATCAAAACATAGGGAAGGAAATGGGATTTATCTCGGTTATTTCTGGCCCGCTGGTACGTAGCTCTTTTCACGCTGCTGAGATGTATCGCTTAGCAGTCCAAAAAAGTTGAGTAGAAATTTTAGAAAAGTTATGGTTAGAATGACAGAGCTTGTCATCTTTGCTTTTATTTACTCTTAAGATACAACCTTAAGTACAAATCTTTCCCCAAGTCCTGATACTACCTGGATGTAACCGGTTAGCATTTCGTTAACTTCACCATCATCGGTATCCACTAAAAGAGGGCTCCCCTTTAGTGACAGGATTTTGTTCTTGGTAGCGATGACTATGATGTTCTCCTTGCCTACTTTTTTGATTACTTTAGCACTTATTTGTTGGTTCCCTCGGCCAAATACATACCCCTGTCTACCAATCACACTGACTACTATCTTTACTTTTTTACCGGCAATCATCTTCAACAGCTGGGACTCGTTCAAATCTGAACCTACTAATTCCCCCTTATATACTGCATCTACACCCAACAATGTATTCTGCAATCCTAATTTCCCCATAATAGCTCTCGTTGTCGTTCCGGGTCCAATTATATACAGGTAATCATCCGGCATATTATTTACAATATCGTAAGCAATTGCATCCATGGACGCCTCTTCTCCCAACATACTACCGGCTTTTGCGTCTTGAATCATTCCTCTCTCATAGGGAACTTTGAGATAACCATACAACCTGGCTGTAAGCCTATTTTCTCTGAAAGCCTGCTCATCAATATCCATAACCTCTGCTTCACGAAGGCGAATATCTGGTGATTCCCCTTCTAAATACCTGGCCGCTAAATCTCCAGCATTTCGGGGGCTGGTTGCATATACAGCCGAGTGAATTTTGACACCGGCTGGTATACCTAGAGCCGGTATCTTATCACCAATGACATTGTAAATATCTCTAGCGGTTCCATCTCCACCGGCAAAGAGCAGAAGGTCTACCTTTAATCTTAGCATTTCTTTGGCTGCGTTTTCAGTATCATGTGAGGTTGTTCTACCCCTTGTTATTGAACCTATAACAGTAGGGTTGAAACCGCATTCCTTGGCTTCATCTTCGCCCATTTCATAGGGGCATGTTATAAGCTCAACATTGTCCTTAATGCGAGTGATGTTCCTGAGTGCATCAACTGCCCGCCTTGGTGATTCTGGTTTAGCACCTAATTCTCTCGCCCTCTTAACTATCTCCTGACCATCGCTTCCTTTAAGCCCAACTCTACCGCCCATTCCAGCAATAGGGTTTACAATGAGACCCAGCTTTTTCTTCATACTTCGCTTTGCAATCTTCCCCTTTTATTTGCTCCTTTTCTTAAGGTATGCTCTCCACGTCATCGCCCACCTCTTTGGGTCATCCAGTGGTGCTAAGTTCACCTTATGTATTGTTGAGTTATGAGGTGCCGTTTTGACAATCTCAGGATTTGTATACGCCTCTTTAGATATTTGCCTGAGTACCGCAGCCCAATATTCACAATCCTCTTTCGAATATGTTTCACACGGCTCAGGAGTGAACGGCTCCGGGACTACCCAAGGGTAATGGCTCATAAAATAAGCTTGCAGGCCAAAATCCATCATCCTTCGCCGGACATCTTCGGTGCCACACCCGGTATCTTTTTCCAGTTTTTCCCAGCTATATCTAGTCTGCTCCAATCTGAGCTTACCTTCGGCATAATATCTTACCACTCCGGGAATTGCCAGGAGCAGCTTGACAAGGTAGTTATTATTTATTACCGATACCTGAGCAGTCTCTAATAACCCCTCGGCACCCATACTCATTACCCAGGAATACGCTCTCAGGACAACTCCAACATTGCCAAGGAACTCGCTGACCTTACCGATACTGTCTGGCCGGTCGTAATCTAAATGATACTTCTTCCCATCAAATGTTACTACCGGAGTTGGCAGGAATTTGGCCAGTTCCTCTCTAACTCCATAAGCGCCACCGCCTGGCCCTGAACTTCCGTGTGGAGATGAGAACGTTTTATGTAAATTAAAATGACAGGCATCGAACCCTGCCTCTCTGGCTCTTGTTATGCCCAATATACCATTGGCGTTAGCCTGGTCATAGAAACAAAGTCCACCTACGTCATGAACAGTCGCCACATACTCCCTAATTCGTGGGTTATAGATACCGGTATCTTCAGGGTTTGTTATCATCAACCCAGCGGTATGCTGCGAACAAACAGTCTTTAGCGCCTCAAAATCAGGATAGCCATTTTCATCCGGCATTAAAGTTATGACCTTAAAACCAGCTGCATTTGCCGTTGCCGCATTGCACGGGTGTGAAAAAATGGTAGTAATTATTTCATCTCTCTGAGCCAGCTCGCCCCTAGCTGCATGGTAAGCCCCAACTAGGCAAGCATTGGTATAGGTAGCATGAGAACCAGCCGCCGGCTGAAAAGTAAACTGGTCCATTCCCGAAATTTCTCGACAGATAAGGTCAAACTTATACATTATCTCGAGGATACCTTGCATTGTATCTTCATCCTGATAAGGGTGTATTTCAGTCATCTGGGGTGTCCTAGCTAGCATTTCGTTGACTTTGGAACTGTATTTCATCGTACAGGTTCCTTCACCTAAATCAATGTTCTCTTCCATGCCGAGTGTCTCCTGCGCCAGATGCTCGTAGTGTCTTACTATCTGTGGCTGAGACAGTTCTGGAAGTTTTGGTAGCTCTTTCCTTCTCATTTCCGCCGGAATATAAGATTCAGCGCCACCAACTGCTGCCTGTACTTCCTCTTCGGTCTCTGGTATAAGAATTCCTCTTTCTCCTTTGTGCCCCATTTCCATGATAAGCGGCTCACTCCAAACAGGAGCCTGGTATCTTCTTAAATTTACTTCGCCTTTCATTTAATAAGGACCTCCTTTAATGCATCGGCAAGTTTCTGAATGTCTTCTTGGCTGTGCACCTCGGTAACACAGTACAGGGCACTATTACCCAGTTCAGGAAATCCCTTTGAGATATCTTTTCCCCCAAAGATGTTATGGTTCAAAAGGGCTTTGTTCACCTCGCTAGCACTTTTACCAGTCTCGTCAAAGTTGACAACAAACTCTTTAAAGACATTAAGCGGGAAGAGAACTTTCACACCTTTTATCTCAGCCAGCAGCTTAATGGCATAATGCGATTTCTGTATAATAGTCTGCCCAATTTCCTTGAAACCATTGGGTCCCATTAGCGCCATATAGACTGCAGCCGTTATGGTCCACAGACCGGTACCCGTTCCTACCCAGTCTTTGCCCTTATCTCTCACCGCCATTGAGGTTCTTTCAAAGGCACATTGGCCAAACCCGTATTCTCCCTTCTCGGTGGTGTCAGTTATACTTATCAGGTATGATGGATATTCGGCTACATACTCTTCCTCGTCCCGGCTGGCAATAAATCCAATGGTACCACCACCACAACTCATATGTATTCCCAGAGATTGCGCCGTACCAACCACTATGTCGGCACCATAATCAGCCGGTGCAGATAACACGCCCAACGAAATAGGATCAACTCCCACTATACTTACGGCTCCATTGGCGTGAGCTATACTAGAGATTTTTTCACCCTGAGACTCAATGAATCCAAGATATGATGGGTTCTCAATGTAAACAGCAGCTGTTTTTGATGAAATCTTATCCTTTAGCTCCTGAAGCTTCAGTAAACCAGTCTTAGAATCATAACCGATTAGCCTAATATCTATGTGACCCGGTGTAGTTACCAGCTGGCAGAAGGTCCGTATTGTTGCTAGCCTTGCCGGGCTAATTGTCTTCGGGACCAACACTTCATTTCTACCAGTTATTCTTGAAGCCATACGAATAGCATTACCAGCGGCTGTCCCCCAGCTATAAGTAGGAACGCTCACTACGTCCATGCCAACAAGTTCACCAATTTGACTTTGAAACTCGAAGAACGCCTGGAATTTTCCTAGATTTGCGTATGTTGTATTTGTGTACGAGGTCAAGAATTCTGAGCGCTGATTAATTTCATCACAAACTGCTGGCACATAATGCTGCCAGCAACCGCCGCCTAGGAAATTTAAATTTTCCTCACATGTCTTATTCTTCGAAAGGATGCTCATTACATGTTTTCTTAGTTCACACTCAGCTAAGAAAGGTTTTGGTAAGTTCAACTTTCGTTTAAATCTCAGCTTCTCCGGAATTTCTTGATAAAGTGTCTCAACATCTGTCACCCCAATCTCTTTTAGCATTGCTTCGTTTATTTCTGGAACAGAATTTGGAATATAGGGATGAATGAATGTTTTTTCTTTTGTCATAATTACTTCTCCAAAGTTATTTATCAGTTAAAGGTTAATTCCTCACGTGGAGGCGACAGGTTATTATCTTTTAAGCCTAGCTCCTTGGTGTGCCGGGGAAGCTCTTTCAGCATAGAGCTTGAGGAAACCTCGGCTTTCCTTTAGCTTAGGACCTGGCCATTTGCGGTATCGCTCTCGCAATTCCTCTTCTGAGACCTTCAATTCCAAGCGGCGCTGGGGAATATTGATGGATATACGATCGCCATCAGCAACAAGTGCTATAGGTCCACCATCTACTGCTTCAGGTGAAACATGTCCCACACAGGACCCGCGGGTAGCTCCAGAAAACCTGCCATCTGTCACCAAAGCAACAGAGTTGCCCAGCCCTAAACCCATCAAGGTTGCTGTAGGCATAAGCATTTCACGCATCCCAGGCCCACCTTTAGGACCCTCATAACGAATAACTACCACGTCACCTGGCAAAACTTGATTATTTAACATAGCCTCCATAGCCGCCTCTTCTAATTCATAAACCTTGGCCGGTCCTTCATGAATCATCATTTCTTCCGGCACAGCCGATTGCTTAATCACCGCACCTTCAGGAGCTAAATTCCCATATAAAATAGCAATCCCGCCCTGTCTTCGCAACGGATTATCTCTGGAAGTGATTACATCCCGGTTGTAAACCTTGGCACTCTTAATGTTCTCGCTAAGGGTTTTTCCGGTGACGGTGATAGCATCCATGTGCAGGAAAGGCTCTATTTCTTTAAGAACTGCTGGTATGCCGCCGGCTCGTTCCAAATCTACTACGAAATATTTTCCCGAAGGCCAAACATTGGTAATATGGGGGGTTCGCTGGCTAATGCGGTCAAAATCCTTCAGCGAAAGTTGGTGCCCAAGCTCTTCGGCAATCGCCAGAAGGTGCAAAATGCAGTTGGTGGAGGCTCCGAGGGCCATTACCGCCGCTATGGCATTTTCCAGAGCATCTTCGGTCATGATTCTTGAAGGTGTCAATCCGGACCTTAAAACTTCAATGCTCTGTTTTCCAGTCATTACAGCTAAGGAACGTTTTTTGGCCTCTACTGCTGGAACTGTACCACACCCGGGGAGAGACATGCCAAGCACTTCTGCTAGGCAGCTCATGCTGTTAGCTGTTGCCATGCCGGCGCAAGAACCAAAGGTGGGAGTAACTGAACATTCTACTTCCAAGAACGCTTCCTTGCTTATTTCTCCTCTACATAATTTACCCAAGTATTCCCGGGCGTGTGTAGAAATGACCTGTTTGCTTTCAGAGCGAATATATCCGGGTAACATAGCACCGCCGGTAAACATGATGGTGGGAATATCTACTCTGGCAGCCCCCATTAACATCCCCGGAACTATTTTATCGCAGGAAGCCATCAATACCAAGGCGTCAAACCTATTTCCTTCAGCTAGTAGTTCAACAGAGTCGGCTATCAATTCACGGCTTGGTAGAACCCACTTCATGCCGCTATGCCCCATACATAGACCATCACAGAGTGCTATGGTATTGCATTCAAAGGGAATTCCGCCAGCTACTAAGACGCCCTTTTTCACTTCCTCGGCAAACGAGCGTAAAACGATATGCCCTGGATGAAATTCGCCCCAAGAATTGATAATGCCGATGAAGGGTTTAGACATTTCCTCATCAGAAAGTCCGAGAGCTCGCAGATAAGCCCGGTGCGCCGCCCTTTCATCCCCTTCAACGATAATCTTACTCCTATGCTTTAGTTCCATATGATTCCTCCCCAGGCTTAAGGCGGTTTCTAACGTATTTAGCCTATTACTCACAGTCATTGTGGTAAACATGATTATCCGGGGTCTGGACTTGGTTGGCATAATGGCTATTGCAGCTTAGAGCCGTGGCAGCCAGGCTCCCGAGGTAGGACTCGAACCTACGACCAAGCGGTTAACAGCCGCCCGCTCTACCACTGAGCTACTCGGGATTACTTTCGTGTTTATATTTCCTTGTGATGGTTTTTGTTTCGTATGACCCGAAAATGAAGCTCAGGTCATCTTGCAAAGCAGAAACCTTCTCTGGCGAGAAAAGCTCGTCATTTATGTCAAGCATCACCTTCGTTTCGCCTTTGACAGTTCCCACGATGTGGGCTCTGAGGCATTCTTTCTCAGCCTTGCCTTGCCCGACTTGGACTTTGAACGTTAGGCTACCGCGAAACATAAATGACGAAGTATCATCAGGCAAAAGATATGTCTCCAGCTTTGACTCCCCTATAGTTGTTCCCTGCTTCAGAACAAAGTCTCTTATCTCATCGTATAGTAACTCAGGATTCACACTGCTATACGTTTTTCTAAGTTGCATTTTTGCCTCCCTATTACCCGCAAACCAGCCGATTGTCACCACCCTAATCAGCCAACTTGTCCAACAAAGAGGGTATCACGATACCCCATTGTCTGTCAAACAAACTTAGAGCATCAACTGAGGGCATATCACTGTGGCCGGCTGATATAGTGGCACTGAGCTTCTGGCAACGAACCATTGAGGGCTACGTGAACGAGTTATGTCAACCATCCCCTAATCAACAGGCGCAACTAAAGCTTACGTTAAGGACAGCAGACCGCAGCTCTCTGTGGACGGAAGAATAATAGATTCGGCATCGCCAGCCGTTACTCTCGTGACATATTGAGTGAAATTAATGCCAGGCATATTAGTCTCATCAATCCCCGGTAGCAACTATGTGGTATGTTCTCACCTTCGGCTTTTCGAGCAAAAGCGATTCAACCTGTTGGTATAACTTGGCTCGGGTTTCCGACCCCTCCCATTGCCACCAATTTTCAAGGCTCCGCCAGGTGCTTATGGTAACGATGTTAGAGCTGTCTTGAGTATTAACCAGGGTTTCACCAGTTACATAGCCCGGATAGCGTATAGCTGCCGCTCTAAGTTCCCGTAATTGCGGCGATACGTCCTCACCTGCCTTCGCCTGCCGCTCTATTATAACCTTTATCATTGCTACCCTCCTTCCCGGCTACTCTGCCTGTTGTCGAAGCCCAAGAGGACATAAGTCACTGCCATACTTACTGATGGCTCCAGTTCCCTGGTGTCACCTCCTCAGCCTTTTAGACCGACGTGGCCTAGGGAACGACAATCAGTCGTCGCCCCCTAGGCCACCAGTGTTTCCTAACACTTGAGCATCTGGCATGACTCAAGCAGCATCAGGTTGTTTTACCGGCACTTGTCAGCCAGCAGCTCCGGTTCTGCTCATCTAACCCTTGCCTCTAAGCGCGATGGTTATGCAAGTAGCAAAGATACCACCAAGAATTATAGTGTATATCACTATTGTAAGTATAACACCAGCATCCATTTATTCTGCCTCCCTTCCTCGCGCTCTCGCCAACAGGATTGCCACTATAGGCAAGACTACTAGTACGTATCCCGCCCCAACGGCTACCGCCCATGCCGGATAGCCTCCGTATGGGCTGGTGATGTTGTCTTTAATCGATAGCGCAAGGGGGACAAGTAGTATCAATAGGGTGAGGTATTTGATAAGGAAGTCGAAGAACGGCCCTACCCTAAACTCTGACTGTGCGTCGGAAAACATCCTGAGCTTTTTAGCTCCCAATATCCACCCGATTACTAGGCATTCAATGATGCCTACGCTTACCATGCCAAACTTGCACAGGAAGTTGTCCACGATGTCAAGCCAGAATAGACCATGCTGGCAAAGGAACCACAACGAAACGACGGCTGCCGAGCCACACACAATCCAAACCGCTTTACTCTTGGTTATCTGCCACTTGTCCTTTACTGCGATGGCGCAGGCCTCCATGACACCATAGATGGAGGTCAGGGCAGCAAACGACAGGAGGATAAAGAGCAGTACTGCCCAGAAGTGACCGGCCGGCATTAGGCTAAGTGCGACGGGGTAGGTGACAAAGGCAAGACCGATGCCGCTGGTCACCACCTCGCTTACCGGTTGTGCTGTAGCGAAGGCCAAGGCGGAGAAGGGCAAGGCCGACAAGGCAGCCGCCAAGGCAAGGGCCAAGGCAGAGGCCGACAGGAACGACGCCGAGGTGAACGCTGCCAGGGCGGCGGAGAAGGCAGGCAAGCCCGCCAGCGTCGAGTTCATACCGACCGGCAAGGCGGAGAGGGCCTGATGGGGCAAATCCAAGGACGGTTAGCCGCAGGGCCGATAGGGGAAAGGGACGGTGGGCTCGGCAGGATTCGAACCTGCGACCAATCGGTTATGAGCCGACCGCTCTGCCGCTGAGCTACGAGCCCCCAGCTAGCCTCAATTGTACCCTATCCTTATCTAGGGTTTCCGCCTTATGTAACCAGAATTATATGTTACTCAGCCTCCAGTGTCAACAGAGGTATGTATAAAGTAGCCTAAAAACCAGTAGGACCCTTGGGTATCCGCCCACTGGTTACACACTGGGAACGGAGTCTCTGGCCAAAAATTCTTTCAACTACCCTCCCCGTTTCCAGAACCTTGTCCACATCTAGCCCGTGTTGGATTCCCATTTCATCCAGCATAACTACTAAATCCTCTGTAGGCACTAATCCGGCCTGGGTAGGGTCAGCATAATAATATGTACCTGTCCCCGGAATAGGGTAATCATCCAGGAAATTAGCTGGCTGACCACCGCTACCGCCAAAACTACTCTCAAAGCGCGTTACTCCGGCTTGCATGGCAGCCAAGATATTGGCTAGACCCCAGCCGCGGGTCATGTGATGATGAAAGACATGCTTAGCCGGGTTGGGCATTCGGTCCAAGACCTCACCAAAATAGTGATAGACGTTATCAGGAGTGGCTTGACCATCATGGTCGGCATGCTCAATATCATCAGCTCCCATGTCCAGGAGCCTCTGAGCAAACTCCCAGCCAAGATTTATCGGCATAGGACCTTTGATGGGGCAACCCCAAATCGTGCTCACGCAGCCGTTGAATTTCATCCCATCGTCATGGGCAAGCTTAATCCATTCCTCAATTTTCTTCCAATGCTCGGTATGGGTCAGGCCAGCGTTCCTCAGGTTATGAGCTTCACTGGTAGAAATCATATTGAGAATGCGGTCAGGACCATACCCTTCTTGTCTTGCCTTTACCGCCTCTTGGGTCGCCCTCCCACTGATGGCTATCGCCGTAATCTCCACTCCTTTCCTTTTCTCCTGGTCAATGAGCTTCAGAACTTCATGGGCATCGCGGAACTGAGGCACATTTCTGGGATTGGCAAAGTTGGTAGCCTCCAATCTCGTGAAACCGCAATCTATGGCCGCGTGAATCATCCACACTTTAGCTTCAGTCGAGACAAACTTTTCATGATGCTGAGGACCCTCTCGAGCTACCAGCTCCGATAAATCCACCTTCTTAGGTAAATTCAAACTCTTCATCAATTTCCTACCCCTTGTTACTCTTTAACCTGCAACTACTTATCATCAGGTCAACTTTTTCCACTGTGGTTCCCGTTTCTCTACGAAAGCACGTTGACCCTCTCTGCCATCCTCGCTAACGGCAACTATGGTAAGCACTTCAGCAGCATACTTTGTTGCCTGGGCATATTCCATATCTAGCATATTATAGAAAAACTGTTTGCCGATCTGCAAAGTAGTTGGGCTCTTGCTGGCAATTTTCTGGGCTAGCTCCATGGTAGATTCCTCCAGCTTATCAGGAGGCACAACCTTGTTCACTAGGCCCATACTTTCTGCCTCTTGGGCGCTAAATCTTTCTCCGGTTAAGATAAGCTCCAAGCACTTCTTCAAGCTAGTAGTACTACGTACTAGGGCTGGACTCAGTGTGAACGGGAATAAGCCGACGTTTACCTCGGGTAAGCCAAAGATAGCATCTTCTGCAGCGACGACCAGGTCACAGCAAACAGCGAGGCCAGTACCCCCGGCTAGAGCATAGCCGTTCACCGCAGCAATAACTACCTTTTTCAATGAACGAAGGGTAAGCCACAATCGAGGTACGCCACTATCACTCTCTCGCTGCTTTATTATATCAGCAGCCAGTGTGGCCGAGCCTTCAGCTAAATCCCTCCCGGCACTGAAAACTCTAGGGAGATTACTCATTATTACTATAACATGCACCTCAGGGTCGTCATCAACATCATGTAAAGCCTTAGTAAGCTCGGCTACTAACTGGGCACCTAAAGCATTACGTCTTTCAGGACGGTTTAACTTAATGATGCCAATAGTTCCCCTCCGCTCCACCAAGATAGTTTCATAACTCATGCTTTCCTCCTTCTTAATTTTGTCTCTGCTCCACAGGACCCCTTGCGAGCAAGCTGAGCGTTATTCGCCACTATTATTTTATCATATCACACGCCTTCACTTAG
>Ga0114920_10001198_pt1 | contig 11840 bp, 12 predicted proteins | sample ChitaG_FD_88683 | JGI IMG/M metagenome (GOLD analysis project Ga0114920, IMG submission 88683) | Deep subsurface microbial communities from South Pacific Ocean to uncover new lineages of life (NeLLi) - Chile_00310 metaG | ecosystem: Environmental > Aquatic > Marine > Oceanic > Sediment ... | reverse complement strand
CACATCCACGGCATAGACCATTTTCGCGCCTTTCTGGAGAAGACAGTCGGTGAAACCTCCTGTGGACGATCCGAGATCGGCCGCGATTTTGCCCTGGACGGGAATCTCGAACGCCTCCAGGGCTTCCTGGAGCTTCAGGCCTCCACGGCTGACATACGGGAGTTTTTTCTTGAGGGAAAGCTCCATGTCGGCTGCAATCATCTGACCCGGCTTTTCGATCCTCTGTTCTCCAGAATAAACCAATCCCGCCATGATCAGGGCCTGCGCCTTCTGGCGGCTCTCTGCCAGCCCCCGGCTTGAGAGCACTTTATCTGCTCTTTCTTTTTTCACCGAAGCTACTCAGTTCGTTTGATAGACCGATTTTGACAAATGTTAAATGTTAAGACGCGACCCCATAAAAGTCTTTTATCTGCTGGATGAGGCCTTTCTCGTCCAGCCGGAATTTCTTTTTGATCTGGTCCGTTTTCCCCAACGGGTAGATTTCCAAAGGAATCCCGATACTCTTGAAACGAACGTCAAATTTCTTTTCCCTGTCCAGAAGTTCTCGCACAGCGCTTCCAAATCCACCGGCCGTCACTCCTTCCTCCGCAGTCATGATCACTCTTCCCTTTCGAGCAAAGCGAAGGATCATCTCTTCATCCAATGGTTTGGCGAACCTGGCATTGACCACTGCGAGGCTGATCCCGTCTTTCTCCAGCTTTTTAGCCGCTTTGAAGGCGGGATCGACCATGCTTCCGAAGGCAAGCAGCAAATCCTTTCCTTCTTTGAGAAGCTCGCTCTTGCCCACAGGAATCTCCTTGAATTCCTCATCCATCCTCACTCCCAGCCCTTTGCCTTTGGGAAATCGGACTGCTGCCGGATGGGTGTAAGAAAAAGCGGATTTGACCATGTGCTGCAGCTCGTTCTCATCCTTGGGCGCCATAACGATCATATTAGGCATATGCCTGAGGTAGACGATGTCGTTGATGCCCTGATGGGTGGGGCCATCATCAGGTACGATCCCCGCCCTGTCCAGGGCGAACACAACAGGAATATCCATCAAGCAGATATCATGGTAGAGCTGGTCATAGGCCCTCTGAAGAAAGGTGGAATAAATGGCGACAACCGGCTTGAAACCGTTGAGTCCCAAACCCGCGGCAAACTCCACCGCATGCTGCTCAGCGATACCCACATCGAAAAACCGGTCCGGAAACTTCTGGGCAAAAGACTTCAATCCTGTCCCATCGGGCATGGCTGCTGTGATCGCCACGACCTTTTCATCCTCTTCTCCTAACTTCAGGACGGTCTGTCCGAAAACAGAGGAAAAGGTCGGCGTTTTATCTTTATTCAACATCTCGCCGATTTCCACATCGAACGCGCTGGCGCTGTGATACTTTTCCGGATTCTTCTTTGCCGGCGCGTATCCTTTGCCTTTCTGTGTTACACAGTGAATCAGCACTGGTCCATCATACGCCTTGGCCTTTTCAAAAATCTCGATCAACGTTCCGATGTTGTGTCCTGAGACCGGTCCGACGTACTTCACCCCGAGTTCTTCGAACACGAGCCCGGGGAAAAATGTCTTTTTGATGGCCTCTTCCACTGCGCCGCCCACCTTGATCATGGGCTTTCCGACAGCCGGAATGACTTTCAGGATGGACTTGACAAGGTCCTTGATCTTTAGATAGTACTGCTCGGACACGATATAAGAGAGATATTTGGAAATCGCTCCCACGTTATGAGAGATGGACATCTCGTTATAATTGAGGACAATGATCAATTTCTCTTTGAGATGCCCGATCTGGTTCAGCGCTTCCCAGGCGATCCCTCCGGTCAAACTTCCGTCTCCGACAACAGCCACGACATTAGAGTCCTCTTTGGCTTTATTGCGAGCAACGGACATGCCGAGGGCGGCAGACAGCGCGGTCGAGGCGTGCCCTGTGTCATACACGTCATACTTGCTCTCTCCCCGGCACGGGAATCCACTCATTCCGTTGTACTGACGGAGATTCGGGAATATATTCTGTCTCCCCGTCAAAATCTTATGGGGATAGCACTGATGGCCGACATCCCAGATGATTTTGTCTTTCGGGGCATCAAAGACATAATGAAGGGCAAGAGTCAGCTCGACCACACCCAGGTTGGATGAAAGATGGCCTCCTGTTTTGGAGACAGTTTCGATGATCAGCGTCCTCATCTCCTTCGCCAGTTTGGAGAGGTCCTTCTTCTTGAGCTGTTTCAAGTCTTTCGGATTTTTGATCCGGTCAAGAATTTGATTCATTTTTCTTCCTTGTTCTCGAGTTCAAGGAGTTTCGTAGCTAAGTAGTGAAGCTCTTCTGACTCCAACGAGGCTTTATCCAGAACGCCTCTTGCGGTCTCGATGAAATTATGCAGTCTTCTCTTTGCGGTTTCAAGGCCAAACTGAGAAACATAGTTGGGCCGGGACAGGGCCCCTTTGTCTGCTTCCTGGGCAGTATCAAGAATATCATCCCTGATCTGGAAGGCCAGACCGATGTTTTGCCCGTATTGACCGATGGCCTCAAGCTCTGAGTCTCCGGCACCTCCGAGGAGAGCTCCTGTCTTCACAGAGGCTGTGATGAGCCCGCCTGTTTTCTTGAGAATGAGGTCATGGAAGACCTCCTCTGTCAGTTCTTCTGGGGTAAGCGTGATATCCATCAGCTGACCGCCGATCATCCCTTTGACACCGGAAAGGTGGCTGATCTCTCTCAAAACCTTCTCTTTTCTGGGGAGAAGATTTTCCTCAAGAGAGGTCTGCGCCATGACTTCAAAAGCCAGGGTCAAAAGGCTGTCTCCCGCGAGGAGAGCGATGTCTTCCCCAAAAGCCTTATGGCAGGAGGGCTGCCCGCGGCGGTAGTCATCGTTGTCTATCGAGGGCAGGTCATCATGGACGAGAGAATAGTTATGAATCAACTCCAGTGCGCAGGCAAACGGGAGGACCACGTCCTGGGAAACGCCAAAGCATGCTCCCGAGGAGAAAGCCAGAAGGGGCCTGAATCTTTTTCCTCCGGAGAGAACAGCATGTCTCATGGCTTTGAACAGAAGGGAATCTTCCTGAGACAGAATGCGCTCCAGTTCCCGCTCGACAGCCTCTTTTTTCTGCCGGAGTCTCTCTTCTACGTCCATCGTTTAAGTTTTATTCCAAATGTTCAAAAAGGGGCCTGGCCCCTTTTAAAAGGGGAGTTCGTCATCCTTTTCAGGGTCAGAGGATTCCTCTCCCGAAGAGCCTTTTTCTGCGGAAGCTTCTTCTCCTGCTGGTGAAGCCTCCTGCTCAGCGGGGTCAAAGGGTTCCTCCTTGACTTCTCCTTTTTCGTCCTTGAGGAGAACGCTGACCTTCTTCTCGGCTTTCTCGAGCTCTTCCCTTAAAAACCTGGCCAGCTTGACGCCTTTCTCGAACAGAGACAGCGACTCGCTCAAAGAGAGCCCTCCCTTCTCCAATTTCTCGACGATCTTTTCCAAATCCTCCAGAGCTTTTTCAAAGCTTTGTGCCGCCATGTTATCTCCTTTAAACATTAGGGATTGCCCCCAATTTTCACTTTTCGCTGCTGTTATTGGACCGGGACTCAATGCGTTTAGTCTTATCGACATTCTTGACAAGACAGGTGAATTCACCCTTAAAAAAGGAGACCGTCATTTCCTTCTCTTTTTCGACTTCCTCAATCCTGCGCACCAGGTATTGACCGCCGTCTTTCCAGCAGAGAGCGTACCCCTTTTTAAGTATATTCAGGGGGCTCAGGTTGTGCAACTGAGCGGACAGCGTCTCCCATCTTGCCTGAAACTGTTGAAGCATCTCTTTCAAGGCGCTCCGGATCTTCTCTTCCAGGAGTTCAGTCCTGAATTTATCCTCAGAGATTTTCTGCTGCCTATTCCTGATGGCATTCCAGGCCCTCATATCCAGCTCATCAACCTTCTGTGCAAGATTCAGAAGGGTGATCTTCATGTTCTGAAAGGCCCTGTGTTGAGTCAGACTCAGCACCTCATGCCTCTGTTCCTGAAGATAATATCTCTGGTTGTGAACCAGCCTTTTCTCCAAGTTTTCGATCCGTTCCCTGAGAGATTCCTCCTCCTTGATCACTATCTCCGCAGCCACAGAAGGTGTCGAGGCGCGAATATCAGCCACAAAGTCGGCGATCGTGAAGTCTATCTCATGCCCTACGGCTGAAATCACGGGAATGGGACAGCGGAAAATCGCCCGGGCCACTTTTTCTTCATTGAAGGCCCACAGGTCTTCTATCGAGCCTCCTCCGCGCCCAACGATCATCACATCAATCCCGGGAAGTTTTCCCAAATAATCGATCCCCTCGACAATCTCCTCCGCTGCGCCTTCTCCCTGGACTTTGACCGGATAGAGAAGGATATGGAGCCGCGCGAACCGTCTTTCCAGTGTCTTTATGATGTCGACAATGGCCGCTCCTCTCGGGGATGTGACCACTCCGACTTTCTTGGGCAGCAAAGGCAGCTTTTTCTTCCGTGCCGGGTCGAAAAGCCCTTCTGTCTTTAGCTTCTCCTTGAGCTGCTCAAAAGCAAGCTGCAGGGCTCCTTTGCCTTTGGGCTCGAGAAGCTCGACTGCGAGCTGGTATTCTCCTCTGGGTTCATAAACGTTTATCCGTCCCCGTGCCACGACTTGCAGCCCGTCTTTCAGTTCAAAGGGAACCCGCTTCGCATCGGAACGGAACATGACCGTGCGGAGCTGGCTCATCTCGTCCTTCAGTGTGAAATACAGATGCCCGGAATGGTGACGGTGGAAATTGGAGATCTCGCCCTCTACCCAGAGCATAGGGAATGCGTTCTCCAGCTCCGTTTTCACCAGCCGTGTGACTTCGGAGACTGTGTAGACTTTATCCGGTTTGACGAAGCTTTCAATCGCCACTTTCTTCCTCAGTGATGACCTCCCGCTTGATGGAAAGGGCTTTTCCCGTTTGACTGTTGACCTCAACGAAAAGGGCAGAAAGGAAAATTCCTTTCTTGGCAGGTTCAAACCGTTGAGGACGCGCGGTCAGGAATCTTTTAATGGCCTGGTCTTTACGGATGCCGATGATCGACTCGTAACCTCCGACCATCCCCACGTCGGTGATAAAAGCTGTCCCTTTGGGAAGAATCCTTTCGTCCGCCGTAACCACATGGGTATGGGTTCCGATAACAGCGGAGACTTTCCCGTCCAGATACCAGCCCATCGCTTGTTTCTCTGAAGTGGCTTCCGCATGAAAATCCACGACAATCACAGGAGTCACAGCCTTGAGCGCCTCGATTTCCTCATCAGCTCTTCTGAACGGGCAATCCAAAGGCTCCATGAAAACTCTCCCCTGTAGGTTGAGGATGGCCACTTTCTGGCCGTCCTCCGTCCTGAAAACGTATGTGCCTTTTCCGGGATTACCAGGTGGATAATTGGCGGGTCGGAGCAATTGAGGTTCCCGCTTCAGATACTCGATCGCTTCCCTTTTATCCCAGATATGGTTTCCGGATGTCAGAATATCGACGAAAGCAAAGAGCTCCCTGCCCACTTTCTCTGTGATCCCGATCCCGCCGGCCGCATTTTCGCCGTTGGCAATGACGAGGGAAGGGGAATACTTTTCCAAGAGAGAGGGAAGATATTTTTTCAGCCCCCTGCGTCCTGGGCGTCCGATTACATCCCCTAAAAACAGAAAGCTGACTTTATCTGGCATACTCAACAGCTCTCATCTCGCGGATAACGGTCACTTTGATCTGGCCTGGGTATTCCAACTCGTCTTTGATCCTCTGTGCGATCTCTTTGGCGACTACCGCAGCCTTCTCGTCGGAGACTTTCTGACTCTCCACTATAATCCTGATCTCCCGGCCGGCCTGCAAGGCAAAGGATTTGGACACACCATCATAGGAATTGGCGATCTCCTCCAGTTTCTCCAGCCTTTTGATGTAGCTCTCCAGAAGCTCACGCCGGGCACCAGGGCGAGCCGCGGAAAGCGTATCCGCAGCCTGGACCAGCACGGCTTCTACGGAGGGAAAATCCACATCCCGGTGGTGAGAAGCGATGGCCTGGATGACAGCCTCGGATTCTCCGTACTTCTTGGTTAAGTCAACGCTCAGCTCTGTATGAGTACCTTCGATGTCCTTATCCACTGCTTTTCCGATATCATGGAGGAGTCCGGCTCTCAAGGCCACATCGGAATTCACGCCCAGTTCCTTGGCCATCAGGGTCGACAGATAGGCGACCTCTTTGGAATGCTGGAGGGCATTCTGGCCGTAGCTCGTCCGGTATTTCAGTCTTCCGAGGAGCTTGACCAGCTCAGGATGCACGTTCTGGACCCTGAGTTCCAGGATGACAGATTCTCCTTCCTCCTTGATCTTCTGTTCCAGCTCCTTTTTCACCTTCTCCACGACCTCCTCGATGCGGGCCGGATGGATTCTTCCGTCTGCGACAAGCTTCTCGATGGCAAGACGGGCCATTTCTCGCCGGAGCGGATCGAAACTGGAAAGGATGACAGCTTCAGGCGTGTCGTCGACGATAATGTCCACTGAGGTGGCAGTCTCGAGGGCACGGATGTTCCGTCCCTCTCTTCCGATGATCCGTCCCTTCATGTCTTCGGACGGCAGGTCCACCACAGATACAGTCATTTCCACGACATGATCGGCTGATGAGCGCTGGATCGCCTGGCTGATGATTTCACTGGCCAATACCTGGCTTTTTTCCTTGGTTTCCTCTTCAATCTTCCGGACGGCCTGGACGGCTTCAAGCTTGGCCTCATCCTCGATCTTCTTCACAAGCATGTTCTTGGCCGCTTCCTGTGTCATCCCGGAAACTCTCTCCAATTCCTCCACGGCCTGCTGGATCAGCTCCTCATACTTCCGCTCTTTGTCCCCCAGGTCTCTCTCTCTTGACTTCAGCCTCTGTTCCTTGTTGTTAAATTCCCTCTCTTTTCTCTCCACATTTTGAAACTTGCGTTCCAGATTTTCTTCATTCCTCATCAACCGTCTTTCCAAATCGTTTAACTTCTGGTTTTTGTCTCGATTTTGGCGCTCGAATTCCGCTTTAAGGTTGATCTGCTTTTCTTTGAGCTCTATGGTCGCCTCTCGCCTGGCCTTTTCGGCTTCTTCCTGGGCCTTTTCCAAGATCTCCTTGGCTTCCTGTTTTGAACGGAAGATCGCCCGGGCTCCTGAAAACTTTTTAACCAGGATAAAGAGTATGCCACAGCATAAAAAGATCAAAACACATAGTAGAATCAGCAGTGCTGAATTCACTTTGATTACCTCCTATTCGGTGAATCAAAGGAGATGAAAGTAAGGAGGGTTAAAAGAGGATTACACGTTCTGCATCACGACAAAAAAGAGAGTCCGAGAGGCTAAAATCCAGAAGGAGACACTTCTCTCTTCCGGCCAGGAGAAGAATTTTCTGGGAAACGACACACCAGAGTTTCTTCGCCTGAAAGACAAGATTTCCCCTCAACTCATCTATGAGCTTCACAACCAATGCTCCTGTTTTTTCAAGTTGTGTCTTCGATATTTTTAAATGTATCCTCATCTTTCTTTGAAAAACATTCCTCCAAACTTCCTATTTCATTCTCCATATGACCGATGGCTTCATTCAGTTGATCCAGCTTTCTCTGACAGATAAAATAATCATCTGCGATATTCAAAGCGGCTAAAACCGCAATTTTCAATGTTTCAGCCGATTTTGACTTGACAGCGACTTCACGCATTCTCTGATCAACATATGATGTCAACCGGCCAATATATTTTTCATCCTCTTCTCCTTTGACTCTTATCTTATGTTTATGTCCGTAAATCTCGATTTCAATTACTTTGTCAGTCATATTCCGACTTGGTCTATTTGACCGATTATGGCCTCGATTTTATCCTTTAAAAATTTCTTTTCACCCGCGAACTTCTTCGCTTCCTCGTCAAGCTTTTCCACTCTCTTCCTTTGGTCTTCAAAATCTTTTCTTTCTGATTTCAGCTCTTTGACCTGCTGCTTCAGCTTGCCATTTTCGCTGAGAAGCTTATTGATGTATTCAACAACCTGGGAAACTTTTCCCTCGAGTATTTTAATTCTTTCTAATTCACTTGTCAATTCTGCCTCCTTCCCTCAATTGAAAATTAAAGCTTGCCCCTAAAGCACTGATAATCTTTTTCTGAATCTTATCGATTTCCTCAGTCTTTAATGTTCTCTTCGGATGGCTGAACACAAATCGAATCGAAAGGCTGACCTTCCCCTTCGGGATCGATGGTCCTGAAAAACGGTCATAAAGGTCGAAGCTCCCCAGATAAGGAAGAGATAGCTTCCCCACAACCTCCTGGATATCCTGGAAGGAGACATTCCCGTCCGCGATAAATGAAACGTCTCGAGTGACGGTGGGAAACTTAGTGACCGGAGAATACTGAAAAGCCTGAGAAGACTTCCCGAATAATGCATCGAGGTTCAACTCAGCCGCCCAGACCGGCTCATCCAGAGAATAGGCATCCAGGAGGCTTTTTTTGAGCAATCCGAAATATCCGATCGTGTCTTTTTTGACCACCAGGGCCAGTGCACTCTCTTTCTCGAAAAGAGTATGGGGCTCTTCCTTAAAGGAATAAGGCTCGTAGTTCAAGTATTCCATCAGAGATTCCAGGGTTCCTTTAAGGCGGAAAAAATCAGTCTTTTCGCTCTTCCTGTGCCAGTGCGGAGGGCCGACCAGGCCAGTGGTCACCAGAGAAAGAGTCAACTGCTCCTGGCTCTTCATCTCGTTCTTGAAATAGATATTCCCCACCTCGAAAAGGTGCACTCCATCAGCCCCTCTGTTCCTATTCCAGGCTATATTGTCCAGCAATCCGCCCATCAGAGTCGTCCGCAGGAGCGACGCATTGGAAGAGATGGGATTCCGGATCTCGATAGCTGAACGCCCTGTCTCGAATTGAGCCTCTCTTTCGGGGCTGGAAAAGCTGAAATTGAGCGCTTCATCGAAACCGTGATTAAAGAGTATCTGGCGCGATCGATCGATCTTTTCTCTCCTCTGGTCCAGAGGAGGCTCCGGGACTCTGAGTGGTGGGAAGTGGACAGGAATCTTATCGTATCCGTAAAAACGGGCAATCTCCTCGATGAGGTCCGCTTCCCTTTCTACGTCCACTCGGTGATGAGGGACTTGAACCTTCCACACATCCTTCCGTTGAGACTCAACCTGGAATCCGAGATTGGAGAGAGTTTTCTCCGAGAACTTGGCATCAATCTCAACGCCGAGAAGGTCAAAAACACGCTGATTCCGCAGGACGACAGTTCTTTCCTTTGCAGGTTTCGGATAGACGTCTGTGATGCCCCTGGAGACCTTCCCTCCGAACTGGGTCATCAGGGATGCCGCCATCAGAGCAGCCCGAGGAGGAAAGGAGATATCCGCGTTTCTCTCAAAGCGGTATGAGGCATCTGTGGAAATCCCTATTTTTTTGCTGGTTTTCCGGACAGAAATGGGGTTGAAGTATGCGCTTTCGATAAAAATATCTTGAGTCTCCTCCTGCACTGAGGACTCCAGCCCTCCGATGACTCCGGCTATGGCCACAGGCTTTTCTTCATCCGCGATCACCAGCATATCGGGGGAGAGAGAGACATCTTCTTCCTCCAGAGTCTTGATGGCCTCTCCTTGCTTGGCTCTGCGGATGATGATCTTTCTCCCGGCAAGTTTCGCCAGGTCAAAAGCATGAATCGGTTGAGAAGTCGCGAAGAGAACGTAATTGGTCACATCCACCACGTTGTTGATGGATTTGAGGCCCATGATTTCGATTTTCTTCCTCAACCATTCGGGCGATGGGCCGACTTTGACTCCTTTCACCACTATTCCGCAGTAACGGGGACAGAGGTCAGGATCCCAGATTTGAACATCACACAGCTCAGAGGTCTTTTCCTCGATCTCGGCCAAAGGCCACTCCTGCTGCTTCAGCTTCAACCCAAGTGCCGCTGCAATCTCCCGCGCCACTCCCAGGTGGCCGAGCGTGTCAGGACGGTTGGCATAGGTCTCGATGTCCAGGATAATGTCTGAGCCCTTTTCCTTCCATTCTTCCACCATCAGCCCGATCATGTCCAGCTTGTCGATGAGCGCACTCGGGGGGAGGTCAACATCAATAAAATCTTTCAGCCACTCCAGACTTATTATCATTTTAACGTGAACTGCCTTATGAACCTTAAGTCATTCTCGAAGAAATATCTCATGTCCGGTATCTGAAACGCGAACATGGCTGTCCTTTCTATCCCCATTCCGAAGGCGAAACCAGAGTACTTCTCGGGATCGATGTTGACGTTCTTCAATACCTGAGGGTCGACCATCCCTGATCCCAGGATCTCTTTCCATCCGGTCCCTTTGCAGACTCGACATTTATCATCTTCTCCTCGACAGACTAAACATTCAATATCCACCTCAGCCGACGGCTCTGTGAACGGGAAAAAGCTTGGGCGAAACCTGATTTTCAATTTTTCGTAAAAAAGAGTCTTGAGAAAGTACTCCAGCGTTCCTTTGAGATGGGCAAACGTGATTCCCTTGTCCACCACCAGCCCTTCCACCTGGTAGAACATCGGAAGATGGGTCGGGTCCGGAGTTTCTCTCCTGTAAACTCTCCCAGGGACGATGATTCTTATCGGAGGCTTTCGATTCTCCATGGCCCGGATTTGAACAGGGGAGGTGTGCGTGCGGAGAAGCAGGTCATCCGAGAGGTAAAGGGTATCCCAATCGTCTCGAGCCGGATGATGAGGCGGGAAGTTCAACGCTTCGAAATTGTAGTAATCCGTCTCAATCTCCGGCCCCTCTTCAATTGAAAAACCCATCGAGATAAAAATGTTCTCGATCTTCTGCTGGAAGAGGACGACGGGATGAGGGGCCCCCCAGTATTTTTTTTCTCCAGGCAGAGTGAGGTCGATTTTCTTCTCGATGGTTTCAGGAGCTGTGAACTTTTTTTGGGCCGTTTCGAGTTTTTTCTGGACGTGGTTCTTCAGAGTGTTGAGCATCTTTCCGGCTTTGGACTTCTCCTCAGGCTTGAATGCTTTCAGTTCTTCGAGGAGACTTTTCACAACTCCTTTTTTCCGGCTCAAATAGGTGTTGCGCAATTCCTGGAGTGATTTTCCATCTTTAGCTCCAGCCAGTGCCTTGTCGAACTTTTTCTTGAAGTCTTCGACTCGGGCCTTGAAATCTTTCATAATCTCGTTCTCAAATCATATGGGATTGCCACGTCACTTCGTTCCCCGCAATGACAAGGAAAGGTTCATTTCCAAATATTTTAAAAAGGGGCCTGGCCCCTTTTTTTCTTCTTTTTTCCTCGAGCGAAGCGTGGGATTCTTACCTGTCCCCATTTCTTTTAAGCCGTGGATTCTTTGACTTTTTCAACGATGTGCAAGAATGTCTGGGGAGAATTGACAGCTATATCTGCAAGAACCTTGCGGTCGAGCACGATATTCGACTCCTTTAAACCGTGAATAAACCGGTTATAAGAGATCCCGTTGTTCTCTGCTGCAGCTTTGATCCGGATGATCCACAGCCTCCTGAAATCTCTCTTTCGGGTCCTTCTGTCCCTGTAGGAATACTGAAGGGCTCTTTCCACCGCCTCTTTAGCAGTCCGGTAATTGTGGCTGCGGGCTCCCCAGTAGCCTTTGGCGAGCTTTAAAATTTTTGACCTTCTTATCCTTTTCCGGGGTCCTCTTTTGACTCTAGGCATTTTTCTCTCCTTCGAAGATGATCTGAGGGGTTCTTGAGGGTCTGGTCTCTAAAATTCGTAGGGCAGCATCTTTTTGATCCTGCTCTTGTCTGAATCACTGACCAGATCTTTTTTCCCTAACTTCCTCTTCCTTTTTGCTGACTTCTTGGTGAGAAGATGGCTTTTATGCGATTTATTGCGAACGATCTTCTTTTTTCCTGTTACCT
>Ga0114920_10001196_pt1 | contig 11845 bp, 8 predicted proteins | sample ChitaG_FD_88683 | JGI IMG/M metagenome (GOLD analysis project Ga0114920, IMG submission 88683) | Deep subsurface microbial communities from South Pacific Ocean to uncover new lineages of life (NeLLi) - Chile_00310 metaG | ecosystem: Environmental > Aquatic > Marine > Oceanic > Sediment ... | reverse complement strand
ATACGGCTAAAAAAAATATAACCCTAAAACGATGCCTACAATGTATTTTAGGTATTTACCCAAGCCCATTGTAAATGAGCTGGGTTTAGGAATTTAGGTATTTGTTTATTTTTAGGTATTTAGGTTTTTAGGTATTTAGGTATTTTTTTTCAATAAGCTCCTTTACCAAAAAAAACTGCAGGGATTGTGAGAAAAATCAATTTCATATCCAGAGTAATTGAACGGTTGATAATGTACGTAAGGTCAAAAAAGATTGAATGATCACAAGGCATGTTGCCACGACCATAGACCTGCCACAGACCAGTTAAACCAGGTTTTATGGACAAACGGTCTTTATGCCAATTCTTATAATATTTAACCTCATAAGGAAGTGAAGGTCTGGGTCCAACCAGGCTTATTTCTCCACGTAGAACATTCCACAACTGTGGCAACTCATCTATTGAGGTCTTTCTCAAAATTAAACCCACTGGTGTCAGCTCATCAGGATCAACAACTTTACCTTTATTCGTTTTGCTCTCTAAATAATTCTTAAATTCGAGTTCTCGTTTTAGATCCTTATTTTTTTTGTCAATCATTGAACGAAATTTATAGAAAATAAACTGCTTACCATTCTGTCCGCATCTTTTTTGCTTATATACAACCGGACCTTTAGAATCCAATTTCACCGCTATGGCAATGATCAGAAAAAAGGGCAATAGTAAAATCATTAATACTACAGCTCCAACGATATCTATTAACCTTCTTATAATCTTTCGGACATGTTCATTATCTCTTTTTCGAAAAATATAATCAGGTATACCATTTACCCTTGCCCATTCCCACTTTAAATTTAGTTCGTCAAAAAGTTTTGAAACCACATGTAAAGGTTTAGAATCTTTTAAGGCAAGCCTTATTTCTTTGTATAATTCACTGAAATGTTTGGCATCACTGTATAAAAAGTATTCTTGTATCATTTCTTCAGGTGGCTCATCTCCAATAGATGAAGATGGTAAAAAACCAAGAAATGAATATCCTGTAATGAAGTTGTCAAAATCCTTCTTGAATTCATCAGGACCAATGAATTTACAGACAACTCTTCTTGAAGGAAATGAATAATAAAGACCAAGTAAATATGGTATGATAATCAGATGGCACATTATCATAAAGCACAATAAAAGAAAAAAGTATAAAATAATGAATGCCCGACTATCTATAAGAAAATAATATTTGGTTAAAAACCCAACAACAAGATAAAATAGAATAGCAGTGAACCATAGTTTAATAATATTAAAAAACAATCGTAATTTTTCGATATAGATATAACGACAAAAAAAATTATAAAAATAGAGAATGATCAAACTATAAGATAGAACAAATATTAAAGTAGAGTATTCATTGTAGTGTACATGGATAAAACCACCAAATCTGAGCAAGGTTGACAAACTGAATGCAAGAACAATTGTGATTATATTACTTGCTAAAAGAATAATCAATTATGATATTTATTATCTACGATTACACCATTTTTTAATCACTTCACACACATACTTGATTTCTTCTGATGCCAATTCAGGAAACATTGGTAATGATAAAACACCTTTAACGCATTCTTCAGTATTCGGGAAATCTCCTATTTTGTACCCTAAACATTGGTAGGCATTTTGCGTGTGAAGTGGAATTGGATAAGCAATTGAAGACCCAATATTGTTGTCGCTTAAATACTTCTGTAGCGAAGCGCGATCATTCACACGTATAACATAGAGGTAATAAACATGCTCACGATCAGACATTTTGTCAGGTAGAATGACCCCATCTGTATCTTTCAATAATTCATCATACATCTTCGCATTATGTCGACGAGCTTCATTCCAATCATCAAGGTGCTTAAGTTTTACATCGAGTACTGCTGCCTGAAAACCATCCATTTTAAAATTCCAACCTTCAAATTCATAATAGTATTTTGTCCTCTGGCCGTGATCAATAAACATTCTGACCCTTGTCGCTAATGTATCATCATCAGTAATGACTGCACCTCCTTGACCAAAGGCTCCGAGATTTTTGCTTGGATAAAATGAAAAAGCACCAATATGGCCAATAGACCCAGCTTTTTTATCTTTATAAGTAGCGCCATGTGCCTGGGCAGCATCTTCAAGAACAAGAAGATTATATTGATCAGCTAATTTCATAACCTCATCCATATCTGACATCTGTCCATAAAGATGTACTGGAATAATACCTTTAACATTTAAATTAGTTTTTTTATCAACTAATACCTTATGTTCAGAATTCCATTCACAGTAATCTTCAATATATGCCTTAAGCTTTTTTGCTGAAATATTATAAGACTGTTTTTCAATATCAACAAATACTGGTCTGGCACCCGCTAACGTAATTGCCTCAACAGTAGCAATAAAGGTATATGGTACTGTTACAACAATATCTCCTTTACCAATTCCGAGTGTCTTAAGAGCAACATAGAGCGCACTTGTACCACATGAAATTCCAACTACATGTTTAACCCCACAATATTCCGCAAAATTGTTTTCAAACTGTTTGACTTTTTCTCCAGCAACAAATGCACAACGATCAATAGTATGCTGAATTGCACCATCAATTTCGTTCTTTATTGTAAGATATTGTCTTTTTAAATCCATCTGTGGAACCTTCATTCAATTTCCTTTTTCATTTTTTTGGTAACCCTACCCTTGCCTGTGTGCATACTCATGTTTCTCGTATATTTTTTTACATCTCTTTTATTTTACTTGTCTCGATCCACTGAGTAAATCAACCGGGATAACAAAAATCTCTATGTAACTGTTATCACTAATCTCAATGGAATTAGCAACAATAAAAGCATCTACTTCATTCTTATTATTATCCAGAATTTTTGTTTTCAATGGTGCTTCATTAGACTTAATTTGATTAATAATATTATTTATTACTGTCTCGCGTAAAGATTGCATAAACAGATCTTCTAAATCCATATCGAATATTTCTTCAGGTCGATAACCAAAAAGCTCGATCGCCTTCTGGTTTATATCAGTAACTTTATAATCCACTGAACTAACTAAAAGAATCGGTATACTCGCATCATTAAAAAGCCTCTCATACTTTGTCATTGTTTCTGCCTGCTGTTCAGCATTCACAGATGATTCCTGTAAATAATGAACGAGCCCACCTCCAGTAGCAAAAACTTGAGGATAAACACTACATTTTAACCTTTGTTTCAAACCTTTAAAAGAAATCGTTTCGCTTGCTGACTGGCCACTATCCCTTGCACGTTTACCTGGACAATCGTCTGGAGGTCGGTCTGAACAGTGAAATATTTTATAACATTTATTACCGATGACCTCATTAACACCTTTTCTTAATCTACTGAAGGTTGCAAGGTTTGCCCGCAGAATATTATAATCAAAATCAGTCACAAATATGTGGTCTTCAGTAGCATCAACAGTTGCTTCCCATTCCTTTTTTGCAGCAGTGATAGCAAGTAACAGACGGCGATTCTCCCGGGCGAGCTCACCCTGGCGCAAAGTGCGATTTGTGACATTTTTTATCTTATCCTGAGTCAAGGGTTTGATAAGATACCCTCCAATATCGATACTTCCTGTTTCTTTCATACTTTCTGGAAATGCATAAGTTGTTATAAGAACAACTTCTGTTTCGGGGGAAATTTTTTTGATGTCAACAATTAATCTGTCATATGGAACTTCTCGAATATGCACATCCACAAAAGCCAAATCAAAATTTTCTTCCTGACACTTTGTGGCTACAGTATTGGGAACATTATTCGAAGTAACCCTATGCCCCTCATTTTCTAAAGTTTCACTTATTAGTTTCGTAATATCAAGATCTTGACTCACAATTATAATATTTGCTTTCATCTTATTGCTCCTTGATTATTTTAATAACAGCAATTTATAAATCATAAAAATGCTATTAATCAACATCATTATATGTAGATTATCAGTACTGTCAACCATTTTGCAAAATAAAGGTCACACAATAAAAATCATTAATTCATGGCGCTACGTAATCTATTAATAATTGTATCTGACTCGGGATATGGTATAGTGCTGCGAATTCTTGTCGCTTCTTCCTTAATAAATTTATTGAAATCAGCTCTTGCCTTTAGGCTTATGAATGAATCAGGATATCTATTTACAATATCAGCAAATAAGATAATCGAACCTGGATATGCTGACCAATATCCTTGCCATAATTCTCCTGTGATATTAAGCACAGCTTCTTTAATATAGCCGTTGATTCCTGAATTTTTCTTAAATCTTGTCGCATATATCAATCTTTTGTAAAGATTATACAATTCTTCGATAATTTCTTTACTGTGTTGCCGCTTAATCTTGTTTTGGAGAATTTTTACCTCAGTAATCCATGTTTCTAAATCGATATCCTTTAATAAAAATTCAACCGGCATCTGCACTGAAGATTTAACTGGTTCATTTCTTAATGTCGCTGGTGAAAAGACAAAAGTTCTTGCGGTTCTTACTGCAGCAGAATCGAGCAGATAATAACCAGAAGATCTATAAATCTTCACATCTTCGACCTTGCCCTCACCCGTTACTAACAGGTTTACAACTACCTTACCTTCTAACCCGCGTTCCAGTGCCTCATCCGGATAATAGAGATTATAATCTATAAGGACCGGGACAGTGCTCAATGTGACTTTTTTTGATGAGCAGACGAAAAAAGATAGAACAAAAAGAATGACAATAATCGAATTCTTCATCTTAATAGAATATACTCATAATCAATACGTAAGTCAAGAAGTAATTATCAAATTTAAGAAACTTGTATTGGGCAAAATTTATCTCTTGCATTTTTTAATTTTTTGGATATACTATTATGTCGTGATTGAATTAAGGAATTTTGTTAAGAATATAAGATCGTATAAGCCTGGTAAGCCAATTGAAGAAGTTGTCAGGGAATTAGGGATAAAAGAGGAAATTATTAAATTGTCTTCTAATGAAAACCCTCTTGGTCCATCACCCAAGGCAGTTCAGTCAATCAAAGAGAAAATCAAAGATATAAATATATATCCTGATAACAACTGCTTTTATTTGAAAAAGAAGCTGGGTGAAAAATTCAATATTCAACCCGACAACATAACAGTAGGAAGTGGTTCAGTTGAACTTATTGAGTTAATCTTCAAAGCATATGTGAACCCAGGTGATGAAGTCATTATGAGTAATCCATCATTCATTATGTACAGAATCGCCTGCCAGATCTTTGGAGGAAAAAGAATTGCCATACCTTTAAAAAACTATGCCCATGATATTGAAACAATGACTAAGGCGATCAATGAAAAAACTAAAATAATTATCCTGGATAATCCAATCAATCCAACAGGAACAATAATAACGAAAGATAAATTTAATTATTTTGTAGAAAAAGTACCGGAAAATGTTATATTGGTTGTTGATGAGGCATATAGAGAATATATTAAAAATGAAAATTATCCGAACGCAATAGATTATTTAAAAGAACATGAAAATATCATAATCCTCCACACATTCTCCAAGATTTATGGCCTTGCCGGACTCAGGGTAGGATATGGATTCTCAAGCACAGACATTATTGCTGCACTAATGAAGGTTAGCTTACCATTTAACGTCAATAGAATATCTCAGATCGCAGCAACGGCTGCACTTAATGATGACGAATTTGTGAGAAAAAGTTATGAGAGTAATGAAGCAGGAAAGAAATTTTTGTATAAAGAGCTGGAGCAACTCAATTTACAGTATACTCCCACATATGGAAATTTTATTTTGGTCAATCTTGAGCGCGAAGCAAAAGGTGTGTTTCAAGCTGCTCAAAAAAGAGGCGTAATATTAAGAACCATTCTTGAATACGGACTACCTAATTCTCTAAGAATAACTATCGGCACTCCACAACAGAACAAAAAGTTGATTGAAGTTTTAAAAACAATTATTTAGATGAAATCATTTGATGAGCTGATTGGTTTTGCCAAAAAAGCCGGCAAAAAAAGATGCGTAGTGGTCATGGCACAAGACAAAACAGTTCTTGAAGGTGTTAAAATGGCGCAAGATCTTAATCTTATATTACCTGTTCTGGTCGGCAATAAAGATAACATTTTACAGCACGCAAAAAATGTCAATCTTGATCTGAATAATATTGAAATTCACAATGTTGAAGATGAAAATGAGGTAATAAAAAAATCGATCTCTTTGGTAAAGGAACACGGTGATTTTCTAATGAAGGGTACACTTTCCACATCAGCGTTCTTAAAGGGTGTTCTTAATAAAGAGTGGGGGTTAAGGACAGGCAAGATATTGAGCCACATTGCAGTATTGGAGATTCCAGGTTATCATAAATTAATTTTTATGTCGGATGGCGGCATGAACCCAAGGCTCGATTTAAAAATTAGAATCGACATCATCAATAATGCGGTTAAAATGATGAGAGCCATTAATATCGAGCAACCTAAGATTGGTTTAATTGCAGCAAGTGAAGTAATCAATCCTGATATGCCAGAAACTACTGATGCTGTGAAAACTGTAGACTTAAATAAAACCGGTGAAATTAAGAATTGCATTATTGAAGGACCTTTTGGATTCGACGTAGCAATCTCCAAAGAGGCATCAGACCATAAAAAAATAAAAAGTGAAATAGCAGGTGATGTCGATTTCCTGCTGATGCCAAATATCTCAGCGGCAAATATTTGGGCTAAGGGCTTGATATTTTTCGCAAGTGCAAAGGCTGCTGGTATGGTTGCCGGTGCAGCCAAACCAGTAATTATGTTATCGAGAGCAGACAAACCAGAAACAAAATTAAACTCAATTGCACTCGGCGTAGCCATATCCACAGGGTCAGATTTCAACATTTGACATTACCTAAGTTTTATAAATAACAAATTATCAATTTACTCTTTACAAGATGATTACTAAAGCTTAACTCATAAACATAATGAAATGTCAAATACTGAAACCTGATCCCTTTAACATCAAAAAAGTAATTGAAACATTAAAACTGCAGAAAAGAATAAGTATCGGTGGGTTTTACGGCTCATCGCGTACTCTATTCGTTATCGAACTTGTAAAATCCTTTTCACAGGTAATCTACATAACTACTGAACCTAAAACTGAAGAATACTACCGCGCATTCAAAAAGCTTATACCTGAAACAACATTAATTGATGAGGAAAACCCATTCTATTTAAGGTCAAAAATAATCATCACCACAAAAGATTTTTTAGATAAAGAGATTCAGATTAAAGAAAAGCTCAAAATATCTGAAGGCAAAAAGATCGATATGCATGATCTGCTTATCAGATTACAGACAACCGGATATACAAGGGAAGATATTGTTGAAGAAGAAGGTGAATACGCTTTAAGAGGTGGTATTTTGGATATCTTTGAACCTGATAACAAACCTGTTAGAATTGAATTCTTTGGAGATAAAATTTTTTCGGTCAGAATCTTTGAAACACAAAACCAACGGTCAGTGAAATCCATCAAAAATATCTCTATAAAACTTGCGAGAATTGAATGCGGCAAACCATTACTAAAATTATTCAACAAAAATGCAGTTGTGGTAAGCGAAGAAGATAACAAGCTAACATTACCTAAGATATTTATTGTACCAGAAGGAGAAATACAATACAAATTCATGCCGGCATACAAATATTTTGGTGATTTTAAAAAAATAAGGGATGATATTGCAAAAAAGGAATACATTTTTAAATTCTTTATTGCCCGCAATACCTTGAGCGAAAAATTGAGATCAATCTTTGGCGAAATAGAAATATTGCCAATTCATCTTGATGAAGGGTTTATTGATAAAAGCAAAAATGTTATCTATTTAACCGAGACAGAGATATTTGGTACAATCAAAACAAAAAAACGCATATATCGAGGACCATTCATAGATGACCTGATGGGTTTAAAAGAAAATGATTATGTAGTACACACAGACTATGGAATTGGCCAATTTAAAGAATTAACATTAATCGATTTTGAAAATAGAAAGGTTGAATGTTTGCACATTGATTATGCAGGTAATGATAAGGTTTACTTACCCGTCGAAAAATTTAATCTGCTCGAACGATATATCGCCACCGGAGATAAACCACCCAAACTCTCAAAATTAGGAAGTGAATTGTGGCTGAGAATTAAAAATAGAATCAAAAAAGCAACTGAGAAACTGGCAATAGATTTGTTAAATCTGTACACTAAAAGGTCACAGGAAAAAGGGTTTGCATTCTCTGAAGATACAATGGAAATAAAAGAATTGGAAGCATTCTTTCCCTACGAGGAAACCAAAGACCAGATAAAAGCGATTGAAGAAGTCAAAAATGATATGGAATTGCAAAAGCCAGCAGAAAGATTAATCTGTGGTGATGTTGGCTATGGTAAAACAGAAATTGCGCTTCGGGCTGCCTTTAAAGCTGCACTCGACAGTAAACAGACCATGATTCTCTGTCCAACTACTTTATTGGCATTTCAACACTACAACACATTTGAGAAAAGATTAGAATCATTTCCAGTAAATGTAGAAATGGTTTCTCGTTTCAGAAAAAGGGACGAATTAAAAAAAATCCAAAAAAATATTTCTTCAGGGAAAATTGATATTGTTATCGGAACACACAGACTACTGCAACCCGATATTCAGTTCAAAGACCTGGGACTTTTAATCATTGATGAGGAACAACGTTTCGGTGTTGCACAAAAAGAGAGGATGAAAAACTTAAAACCAGGTATTGATATCTTGTACCTCTCTGCCACACCTATACCGCGTACGCTCTATATGGCGCTTACTGGTTTGAAAAATATATCCAATATCTATACACCACCCCTGGGAAGAAAAGATATTATTACAAAGATTGTATATTATGATGAGGAAGAAATAAAAAAGATAATCGAATTCGAAATAAATAGAGGGGGACAAATCTTCTTTGTCCATAATCGTATTCAGACAATCGAAACAGTAAGAACAAAATTACTAAAGATTTTGCCTGATCTAAAAATATGTCTGCTCCATGGTCAGATGAAGGAAGATATAACTGCAAGGAGAATGATTGATTTCTTACATGGAAAATACAACCTACTACTTTCTACAGCAATCATTGAATCTGGTCTGGATATGCCACGAGTTAACACAATAATTGTGGATCATGCGCATAGATTTGGGCTTGCAGATCTACATCAACTGAGAGGTCGGGTTGGTCGCGGAGAGATTCAGGCTTATGCATATTTTATCGCGCCGACGCATCATAGAATTACTGAAGAAGCAAATAAAAGATTAGGCGCATTAGCATCATACACATCACTCGGTTCAGGATTTCGCCTTGCGCTCAGGGATATGGAAATAAGAGGAGTCGGCAATCTTCTGGGTAAGGAACAATCCGGTAATATAAATTCAATTGGCTATCACCACTATATAAAAATTCTGAGTCGAGCAGTAAGTGAATTAAGAGGTAAAAGAATGTCGTTTGAACCGATTCTCGATTTGAAGATGGCCACCTATTTCCCGAGCAGTTATATAGCAAGTGCATACGAAAGAACTGCCCTTTATAAAAGACTCCTCAATGTAGAATCAAAATTCGAACTTCATTCAATAAATGAAGAAATTATTGATAGGTTTGGCAAATATCCAAAAGAAGTAGAAAATCTATTTTTGTTATCAGAAATTAGATTAAAGGCAAGAGAACTCGGTGCTACTGAGGTGTTAAGGAAAGGAAAGAAAATTGTTTATTATAAAGAAGGCAAAGTAATTTATAGAAGATTTATGGAAAATTCATAAATCTTTGTAATCTTATCTGTAATCTCTGCTTGACTTTCAATTTAATCTATATAGAATTAATTAAAGGATTAAAGAGAATAATGTCAAATGAAAAAATCCAAATGTCAATTAAATGGCAAAATTCAAATGTCAAAATTTGGTATTTACCCCGTTTAGATAGTAAACCCCGTAGGAAATGCATGCTTTATTTATTCTTCAACATCGCATACCCTGAAGGACAATATTTTCCAACGGGGTAAACATCTAACGGGGTTTAGGTATTTTGGTATTTACCCAAGCCCATTGCAAATGAGCTGGGTTTAGGTATTTATCTGATGGATTTAACCCCACTGTACCTTATAAAAGATTAATCTTCTCCCCTATATTTTCATTTCATAAATGCGATATTTCTTATAGAGTTTACCGCCGATCGCTGTATCAAAACGGTTTATAAGGTCATTATCTTCCAGGTTCCAGCCGAGCTCGCACCATTCATAGCCCAATCGGAGATTTGCCTTTTCCGTTTCATAATAAAGAACGGCTATAATCCCAGTTTCGCGGTATTCCTGCATTACACCGCCAATGAGTGAACGTACACCGGTGACTTTTCTTTTATAAAACAGGAACTTCAACATTTCAATCGGTCCTAATCGACCATTCAGTTTTTTCAAAACCTGGTTTATATCAGGAACAGTAACTGTTACTGCCACTGGTTTACCATCGATTTCTGCAAATAGCACGAGCTCGGGCTCGATAAATTGTTTCAGTTTCTTACCAGTAGCATCCATTTCATCATTGGTCATCGGCACAAAACCCCAGTTTTTCTCCCAGGCATCATTATAAATATCCTTTAAGAATTGAGCATCACGATCAAACTCTTTCATGCTAAAAGGTCTTACCTTCACATTTGTCCTCTTTTTAATACGATTTATCATTTTCTCAATTCGCGGTGGAATTCCATCCTTGGCATATTTAATGAAAGCATATAGGTCTTTTGCCTTTTTGAAACCATAGCGCTCGGCAAGGTCTATATAATAAGGCTGGGTATATGGCATCAAAATGGTAGGCGGTTTATCAAATCCTTCAAGCAAAAAAGCATTTTCATCATTCATGCTTGGGTTTACTGGACCACGCATGATTTTCATACCACTTCTCGCCAACCATTTCTTTGCTGTATCCCACAGGGCTTGGGCAACTTCCATATCGCTTATGCATTCAAAAAAGCCAAAGAAACCTGTATTTTCATCATGAAAATCATTATGGTTATCATCTACGATTGCAACGATTCTACCGACCGCATTATCGCGCTTCCTCGCCAGGAAGATTTCTCTTTTTGCATGTTTCCAAAAAGGATTTTTTTCGGTGTCAAGAGTTTCGTGCACCTCAGCAAGAAGCGGTGGTACCCAGTACTGATTATTTTTATAAATACTCCAGGGTAATTTGAGGAAATCTCTCCAATCCTTTTTGTTCTTGAGTGTATCAGTAGAGATGTTCAACAGAACTCCCTAAGACTCCCTATATTTCTTATATAGGAAATGGTATTTAAATCCATGTCTGTGAAGTCTCTATTGTTTTCATCTAATAGTGTAATTGTAGCCAGCTTTTAACCCTAGTCAAGTCAAATGTCACAGGTAGAGTGATCTGAAAATTCCTTACTCCTCGTGCATCTATACTTGGTAGGAAATCTACCTTGACACAAGGTGTTTTCCTGTTACAATTTAATAAAGTCTGTACAGAATTCGCTCCGTGTCAAGAAGTTTTTACTGAGGACAGAGAAGTGCAATTTATAATTAAAAAACGCCCTATTTATCGTGCTTGTCGTAGATATCGAATGTAGTGAGATGCCATGTGTAATCTTTCTTTTTTATTACACTGTGGTGGAATGCGACCTGCCCTGTGAAATGTGCAAACTATTCCATGGGGAGCATATTCCACTGGGACGCTTTACGCTCTTTATTATTATTTTGCTTCAGCGTAGCGTATCTCCGTTTCTCTTTGTCACCGTTTCACCAGGTCTTAACAAGGTGATGCTACTTCCACTAGCATCTAGAATGGATTTATTTAGGCATTTAGGAGTTTTGGTGTTTAGGTATTTATCTGATGGATT
>Ga0114920_10001195_pt1 | contig 11871 bp, 9 predicted proteins | sample ChitaG_FD_88683 | JGI IMG/M metagenome (GOLD analysis project Ga0114920, IMG submission 88683) | Deep subsurface microbial communities from South Pacific Ocean to uncover new lineages of life (NeLLi) - Chile_00310 metaG | ecosystem: Environmental > Aquatic > Marine > Oceanic > Sediment ... | reverse complement strand
TCCTCCCTTTGCAGCAGAGTAGGCTGGAGAGAATGAACCCACAAGTCCTGCAACTGATGAGTTGTTGATGATCACTCCTTTGCCCTTGTCCTTCATCTGTTGAATTGCAAGCTTGCTACAAAAGAAGACAGACTTCAGATTCACATTGACACTAGTATCCCAATCCTGTTCGGTTGTTTCCATAATACCCTTTGAGACCTCGATGCCTGCATTGTTGAATAGAACATCCACTCCTCCAAGCCCCTGCGCGACCTCAAAGAGCTTCTCAAGTTCACTCACGTTGGACACATCAGTCCTCACAAAGGTCATGGAACCACTAGACTTCTTGATCGTATCTTCCAGAGACCTGCCTTCTTTCTCATCGACATCAGCTCCCACAACGATGGCACCATGTCTTGCAAATAGTTCAGCACTCGCTCGACCGATACCTGCAGCAACTCCTGTTATGACCACAACTTTACCTTCCAATCGTTTCACATCTTTCAACCCCTATGTTCAAGCCAATACTCTGCAATTTCTCTGGGAGTGGCGAACCATACATCCTCCTTGGACTTCATCAGTTCTATCAGACGACCAAGCATCTTGCTTCTAGATGGGACCCCCATGATCTGAGGGTGCATCGTGAGCATGAAGTATAGTCCCTCCTCATAGACAGCCTCAAACTCTGCAGACCAGATCTCGAACACCTTCTCTTGACTACTAATCCCGCTCTGATAGGCGAGTGATGGGAACATGTTGAAACCAAAGTAGACCCAGTCATCCAGCATCCATCTGATGGGCAATTCAACAATCTTCTTTCCTTCAACATCGATGATGTATGGTAGGTCGTCATTCATCATTGTACTGTCGTAAACCAATCCGTGGTCAACCAGGAGTGAGTATGTATTTGGGCTTAGGTCAGCCGCAGGAGCACGGTAACCAACTGGTTTGTACCCTATGATTTTTTCGAGTGCCTCCGAACCACGTGCCAGTTCTTCCTTCTCCTCTTTCAGAGTTGAACGAGCAGGATTCTTGTGTGTGTAACCGTGGTGTCCTATTTCATGACCTGCTATATGGATATCTTTGACTGAATCAGTGAATCTGTCAGCGACCTCACCTGGTACAAAGAAACCAGCTTTGACATCGTGTGATTTCAGAAGTCTCAGAATTCGGGGTAGAGCCGCGCGTGGGGCATATTCACCAATAGAGAGGACCACTGGATTGTCTCTCTCAATGTTGTGACGACGAAGGATATTCCTCCATGATGTGTCTACATCATAATCAAATGTAAGACACACGACACATCTGGCTCCATCTTTCCACTCCATTTTTCAACCACCTTAAACGATTACTTGACTCCACACCACTCCATCATGGTAGATGCTATGACTTGAGCTGTCTTTACAGTTGAATCGATTGTCACGATTTCATCGAATGAATGAATGCGTTCAGCCTTTGGGCCACAAGTGACAGCTGGAACTCCATGATGCACGAAGAACCTTGTGTCAAGTCCAGAGGAACCACCAATGAACATGGGGTCGATTCCCACAACTTGATTCACTGAATTTCTCACCTGTTGAACAAAGGGATTGGATTCTTCAATTTCGTGAGGTCTTGCCTTCCAGCCAAACCACGTAACCTCAGGTCGATTCTTGCTCAACCAGTCATCACCATCCGCAGCATTTTTGACAGCAACTTCAACCTGCGCCATGACCTGTTCTCTTCTTTCACCAGGGGGGAATCCAATTCTGCATTCAATCTTGCATGATCCTGGCACTGTAGATGGCCAATCTCCAGCTCTGATTACACCAATGTTTATTGTTGTAGCCCTTCCCTTCATCCTGGGGTCGGATTCAGCAGTAGGATAACTGATCCGTGATTGTCTGTCCTTGTGCAGATTTTCAATCTCGTTGATTACCAGCATCATTTTCTGAATCGCGTTAACTCCGAAATGAGCCGTAGCGGCATGTGCTGGTAAACCGGGAACTGTCACTCTGAAGTACATGACACCTGCGCTAGCCAGACTGATTGTATAATTACTTGGCTCAGGGACCAAGGCAGCATTGGTTTTTGGTCTGATGGTTCTCATATACAGAACCCCTCCGACTCCTCCATCCTCCTCTTCAATTGTGGTCTCAATCTGGACATCACCTTTCATCTTGATTCCATTTTCCTGGAGTGCTTTGACTGCAAAAATCATCGCTGCAACCCCTGCCTTCATATCTCCAGCTCCTCTGCCGTGAATATTGCCATCCACGACATCTGCAGACCACGGATCACGACTCCACTTCTCTAGAGGTTCTGGAGAAACAACATCAACATGACCACTAAGACATAGTGAACGACCTCCCCCCGTTCCCTTCAGAAGTCCTGCAACATTGGGTCTATCATCATAACCGTACTTTGCAAAGGAGGTTGTTTCGAAGAAGTCCTTGTGCTTGCGAAGTTCTTTCTCATCTGGATTGTAAAACTCTGGGAGTAAGCCCATCACTTCAAGTTCTTTATGGACTCTCTTCTGAACCTCGTACTCTTCACCAGATATGCTGGGAATCCTCACCAGGTCTTGGGTCAACTGGATGAGCTGCTCTTGGTTCTCTTCAATCCAACCTATAATCTTCGATGTTACGGTCTCATCATTCATGTCGAACACCTCATGATTTCAACAATTTCTCAAGTGCACTCTGGATCTCTTTGACCGTTACCAAGAAATCCTCAACTTCGTTGGTAACCATCTTGATCATTCTCTCCCGCTCCTCTCTAAGGGCTTCAATGGGTTTCTCAACATCAATCCATGACACAGGTGTGTCTTCAAATGCACTAAACTGACTACGCGTTCGAGGAGATATATCCATGATGGGCATCTTCCCTAATGATTTGATAATTGAATCTAAAGCCACGATATCAGTTATTAAATCTAGATTCGGTAGATGTTTAGCTTGCGACTCACCTTTCACAGGCAACAGAAGGCCGATTGTTCTATTCAACTTACCAGACACTTTGCGTAGGATACTGTTGAACTCAGAAATCCTTTCTTTATCATCAGACTCCAATGTGGCTTTTTTGTAATTGTCAAAGTCGGGTTTCAACTCGCGGATGTCTGCAAGGTGCTTGAGAACAGATTGTAAATCGAGTGGATTACCTTTTCCTCTCGAATATTCTTGAACACGTTGTTGAAGTTGCTCAGTCTGGTATATGATATCAAAAGGAAGCACAATAGCGTTCGCAAATGTGGACACAGCACCGACCGAATATTCTGCGAAAGCTTGAATCGAATCATAATCAAGAATTTCTGGGGTGTCTTTCTGTGTGTGGTATAGATCACTGGGCCAAGGTATGAGGTAGATAGTTGGTACACCACCACTTGTGAAGAACCAGTGATCACTTCCATATCCTGGTGGTGACCAATGTACAAACCTGTCTTCATGACCAATTGTTTCGGTGAGCGTCTTTGCGAAACCGGAGGTCTCATGGGTGGATACAATATAATTTGGAGCATTGTACCCCACTGAATCAAGGCTCACAACAAGTCCAATATCGTCTAGTGTTTCTCGACTCTGAACATATTCTCTGGAACCGTTGACCCAAAAGAAGAATCGATTTGTGCCGCTCTCCTCAGCACCATAGAGCAGAAATCTAACCGTGCGTTTTAGAGTGTCGCCATTGTCTACAGATTCCTTCAGAAGACGAGCTACTTCAACGACAACAGCTACAGGTGCAGCATTATCAGCCGCACCAGAAAACCATGCATCATAGTGACCACCTATGACAATATCATAATCAGGTTCACTGCCCTGAAGAACGACCTCGATATTGGATGAGTCAGATTTTCGCTTCTCGACAACTGCTCTGACATCCAGGACAACCTCCGACTCATCAATCATCTTTCGTAGGCTATCTCCATCTTCTTTTGAGATACTGAAAACAGGAATCTGTAGTTCATCACCGCGGGCGACGACCAGCACTTTGAGCATATCTCCTTCAACAGGACTGGAAACAATCACACCATCAAGACCCATGTCAAGAGCCTTGTTGTAGGCAACTGTAGGTGCACCGTAGATATTTGGACCCCACTCAGTCAATCCAAATACTGGATGTTTGTCAGTCTTCTGTTCATTCTCAGAATTCATGTCCACTAGTCGAACTCTTTCCTCAACACTTGTTGTATAAGGCATAGGAGTACAATCAATTGTCTTCTCAGTTGGACTTACAATCGTGAGTGAAGCTTCTCTAGGGTTCCACGATATTACTGGGAACTTGTGTTGTATAATGTCAGGAAAACCATATTCAGACAATCGGTCGATCAAGTACTTCGCTGCATCATGCTCCATCTTTGTACCAGCAATTCTGTTTTCGAACTTGCAGAGTTCCTCGATGGTCTTTCTGATATTGTCAATAGACACATCCATTTCTAGTACCTCCTATGCATTATTTCTTCGATAAACAACACATCCATCGATAATTGTTATGTCAACTTCGATATCAATGATGTTCTCAAGTGGAACTGTGAGAATGTCATCCGAGAGAACCACAAAGTCTGCGAGCTTTCCCGGTTCCAATGAACCGAGTTTATCTTCATCAAATTGATGATAGGCTGCATTAGTTGTATACAATCTCAGTGCTTCAATGACTGAGATTCGTTGACTCATCCCTATCGGATTCCCTGCTTTCGTTATCCGATTCACAAGGGCATGAATTGCCATAATTGGTGGATATGGTGCACAAGGATGGTCAGAGTGTGCGGCTATCATGACACCTGCGTCCAAGAAGGACCGAGCTGCAAACATCCATTCGAGTCGCTCCTTGCCAAAGGCTGGAATTAGCTTGTCACCATGATAGTAAGCATATGGACCAAAAATCGTAGGTAGAACTCCGAGTTCTTTGATTCTCTTCACAATCTTCGGATTGACGACAGTACAGTGGATATCTCTATTTCTGGGATCATCTCGAGGATACTTGGTCTGTAGCTCTTCAATGATATCAAGATACAAATCGATAGCACGGTCTCCATTTGCGTGAGCTGAGATTCTGTAGCCCTTTTCATACGCGTCTGTTAGGGTCTTTCTAGCAATTTCTTCTGTTGTAGCAAAGACTCCATAGAAGTCGGGTTGGTTTAGATAGGGTTCAGAGACTGCAGCAGTTCGAGCGGATATCGCTCCATCAAAGAAGAACTTCACTCCACAAATCCTGAGCCAATCGTCACCGAGCCCTCGATATATTCCCAGCTTGTCGAGTTCTTGCACTAAATCAATAGTGATATCTATCCTCACACGAATCGGGAGCTCTCCATTATTCTTGAGATCGATTGCTGCGCGCATCTCAGGTTTGTCCACTAGATCATAGATACAGGTTAGACCAACCGAAGCGCACTCCCTTAGGATGTCTCTTGCTCCAGAGTAGGACTCCTCTCGAGTTGGTTCAGGTGGACCATCAGGTCTGAGGACATTGTAGGCCTCTTCGTGGAGGTATCCAATAAGATCTCCAGTCATAGGGTCTCTGTCAAACTTTCCTCCCACAGGGTCTGGCGAATCCTTTGTGACTCCAGCCAACTCGAAGGCCTTTGAGTTAGCCATCCAGAAGTGCCCTCCGACTGTAGCCACTATTATTGGATGCTCTGTTGATGCCTTATCCAACTCCCAACGGGTGGGATGTCGTTTCTCCTCTAGTTTCGAGTCATCTTCTTGGTAACCGAAGACCCACTCTCCCTTAGATGTCTGTGCAGCCCTCTTTTTCAACCTAGACTGAATATCAGCAATACATTGAACTCCGGCTTCCTCACTCAGATCCTCATAGATTTCGCGGGCTGAGCCTACATTCATGAAGTGTGCATGAGAGTCAATCAATCCCGGAATGACTGTCTTACCATCTGCATCAATGATCCTAGTTGTTGGACCAATGAGGTCCCCCATATCAGAGACCAATCCAACAGCTACTATCCGACCATGCTTTGCAGCTATTGCCTCAGCTATACTCTCCTCAGAATCCATTGTGATGATTTTGGCATTCCGAAAGACTAAGTCAGCGTATAGCGGCATGTCTTAACACTTCACAGTAATCAGAATGTATATTCCTTGAAATCGACCTCTCTTGGAGATCCATCAGCTATTTGGATGATTCTTCCACCAGCCTCAAAGGTCCGAGCCCATATTGTGGAGAATTGTGTACCCTGTATCAGAAGGTCTTGACAGACACCAGCTCCTTCATCAATCATTCCACTGGACACAGATTGAACCTGCACTGAGTCAATCTTACCCGTCCTGTTCTTGAACCAATTCTTTAGGACTTCAAGTCGAGGAATGCTTGATTCAATGAGGTATCTCTCGTCCTCAGAGGATAGCTTATCAGAGGGTTGCATGTCGGAAGTCTGGAAGTGATTAGTAACAACCACAAGACCCTCTACAGGTCCTACAACTTCAACCTTCTCAGGACTTGCCTGAATGTAGGCCATATCCCCTTGTAGATCAGCGACAAGATAGTGATTTGGTCTTACATGTGGTATTCTTTGCAAGAAGTTGACTGCATCCTTTACAGTTCTGCAGTTATCGAGAACCCATCTTGTGGCTAAGTGAAACATTATGCCAGGAACATCATGTCTAGTTCCTGTAATTGCTGTCATTCCTATTGCTAAACCAGCCTCATTGATTCCGCCGTATCTACCAACTGCGACATCAGTACAACTCAAGCTTGCCAGAGCGCCTTTGGGATATGTTCTGAACAGAGTGAAATAGTCATGGAAACGAGTTTCCCAATCCATGCTTCTTCCGAAAATAACCTTTCCAGTCAAAGTATGTTCCCTCGAAATCGCCAAGATGCTGCATCCAAACTGAGGGAATGGATTCAATGTCATCTCGAAAACTTTCAGGTGAGTGTCCTCATATCCGCCTGCTTCTTCGATTGCGCTCAGCTCTTCAAGAAGGGACGGTGCGTGTTCTTCTAATGCATGTTCACAACCTCTTGCTAACTCAAACCTATCTTCTGATATTGGCGGTGGTTCGTACTTGTGCTGTTTCATCAACTTACCTAGTTCTGCTCCCATTTCAGAGTAGGTTCCCCGTATTGTAATCTCATGCATTCTCTATACTCACCTCACTTACTCATAGAGTCAGAATGAATACGATTTGAATTCATTCTGGCTTGGCAGGCCATCAGCAATATTCATAATCTCACCACCAAGGAGTGCAGTCCATGACCAAATTGTCCCCCACACCTCTGCTCCCACTGAACTTCTGGCACAGACACCAACACCTTCTGAGAGGAGTCCAGAGAGTAACTCCTGTGCTGCTATTTCATCAATTCCGCCCGCTCTACTATAATACCAATCTTTGATGATTTTCTGTCTTTGAGCGGTTGTCTGATTAGCCCACTTCTCTTCTTCAAGTTCAAGCATCTCTGGAGATTGAAATCGGTTAGCAGCAAAAGCTAAACCATTGTTCGCGGGAGTTACTTTCACTCTCTCCGGACTCCCCTCAACGAGTGCAATATTTCCATGCTTATCGGCAATGAGATAATTATTGCCTCTGAAGTGTGGAATGCCCTTCATGAAAGCTACAGCCTCTTTCGTTGTTGAGCAATTATCAAGTACCCATCTGGTAGCAAGGTGAAGAGCTACTCCGGGTTTGTCATGAGGATACCCCGAGATTGCAGTGAGTCCAATTGCGAGACCTGCTTCATTGATACCACCATATCTTCCAACTATGAGATCCGTACAACTGAGACTTGATAGTGCATCATTAGGAAATGTTTTGATGAATCTTAAGTATTGTTGGAATCTCACATCCCAATCATAGTTCCGAGCGAAGAGTGTCTTTCCTGATGAAGTGTATTCTGGAGCAATGGCAAATATAGTACAACCAGGTCTTGGGTATGGAAGGAGAGACAGTTCAAACTGTAGTAGACTTGTATCCTCAAATTTACCACCCTTCACAACTCCCTCGAGTTCTTCCCATAGACTAGGTGTGTACTTCTGAACGAGCTTCTCGCATTCCAAAGCAAGATCCATCCTCTCAGGTGGCAATACTGGGGGAGTATGTCCTGCTTTACGTAAGAGTTTGCCTACCTCTAGACCAATTTCGTAATGACTTCCTTTCACTGTAATCTCAATCAACTGTTAGTCACATCCATCATTCATTCCAATCTCTTACACTTCTCTGAGCCTTCAACTTCCCCAGCTTCTTGAAAACCTCCCCTTCTGCAAGATTCTCATAAGGCGGGAATTTGCCCTTCAATGGAGAGTCTCTAAGACTCTTCCAGACTTGATCTAATCCGATAGACCCGTTTTGTCGAATCCAATCCACCATGTCGAAATCAATGACATTCGTAATGATGGCCTCATGCGTACCCGTTTTCTCAAGTATATGACCTTCTGGACCTACCCAGATAGACTCTCCTCCTCCTTGAAGGGAAATGGTGTTGACATTGAGAACATAGCATTGGTGCATAATAGCCTGAGCTTGCGCAAGGATAAGCTCCGCCTGCCTATCGGAGGTGTAAGTAAGGGAGGGATATAGAATCACACCTGCTCCCTTCCATGCAAGAGTTCGCAATAACTCAGGAAACCACACATCATAGCAGATGATAATCCCAATCCGCCCTATTTCTGGGATATCAAATGTGACAAAGTCTGTTCCCCAGGCAGTATCTTCAAATGGCATCCAGGGAAAGATCTTCCTATACTTTGCCACCAGCTTTCCTTCCGGATTGAAGACTACTGCAGTGTTGAAAACTTCAGAATCAACTTTCTCAAGGAAGGAACCTGGCACCAACCAGCACTTTAGTTTCTTAGCTAATTCACCAAGACTATCTGTTAATTGATTAGGAATTGGTTCTGCCGTATCCTTCCAATCTGGCTTTCCATACTGCTGAAGGTAGAACTCACCAGTGAAGATGAGGTCAATCCATGGAAACGACGCCTTAGTCTTCCTTGCTACTCGTTCAAATTTCTCTAAGTTAGCTTTTCCGTCTTCACTCTTGAGTAGTTGAAGACCAGCAACACCAAGCTTTCTTGACAAGTAAACACCTCAAATCTTTGAAAATCCATCATCTACTTTTTCGAGAACTGTCTTTGCCTGCTCCTCTGAAATAACTAGAGGTGGCTGGAGACGTAACACATTCTTGAAGATTCCTCCAAGACCAATAATCACTCCTGCTTTTTGCAACTTCTCTACTAGACTCTTTGTTTCATTCTTCGCAGGTTTCTTTGATGAAGGATCCTTGACAAGTTCAATTCCAATCATCAGACCTTTTCCCCTCACATCACCGATTAGTGGTCTCCTCTTCTGAATATCCGCAAGTCCATCCAAGAAGACTTTCCCAACTTTCGCTGAATTCTCAACAAGTCCAGCTTCCTGAATGTAGTTTATGTTTGCCAAGGAGATAGCACTTGTAACAGGGTTACCGCCGTATGTAGAGAAGAAGTCGCCCGATTCAACGCATGATGCGATCTGGTCTGTTCCAATACAAGCACCAATTGGTATCCCTCCACCCATTCCTTTAGCCAAGGTCATCACATCTGGCTCTAATCCCCAATGCTCGGATGCTAGCAACTTCCCAGTTCTTCCAAATCCAGTCTGAACCTCATCCACAATAAATGGGATATCACGCTCATTGAGAATCTTGACTATCTCACGAAAATAAGAGTCGGGAGGTACAATGATACCACCCTCACCCAGAATAGGTTCCATGATGAATGCAGCAACGTCACCCGTAGTCTGTCTATCGATAACTTCCTCAAGACGGTTTGCGGCCTCAACACCACAGTCTTCCTCAGAGAACTTTGACCTATAGCTATAGGGAACGGGAGCATGTTTCACTCCTGGAGCATTCGAGTATGATCCGAATCCCTTCTTGTATGAGGCATTTGCCGTAAGACTGAAAGAGTAACCAAGTCGACCATGAAAAGCACACTCAAGACTGATCATGGCTCCGCCCGTCAAACCATTAGTGAAAGCATATTTCTTAACGAGCTTCACTGCATTCTCCACTGCCTCAGTCCCAGAGTTACATAGGAATGTCTTCTTGAGGTCTCCAGGTGTGATTTCAGAGAGCTTCTTAGCAAGTTTGACCTGTGGGACTGTATGAAATCTGCCAGACACATGAAACAGCTTCTTCATCTGCTCCGTTCCTGCCTTCACAAGAGCATCAGGCGCGTGTCCTGCATTTGCTGTAGCAATGCCTGCAAAGCAGTCGATATACTCATTCCCCTCAATGTCTTTGAGAACTGCACCCTTTCCTTCCACTATCACAATAGGAACTCGTGCATACCCCTGCAGGTAGTATTTCTTATCTAGTTCCATAATTTCTTTGGATTTTGTCACCATATCCTCTCCAACAGCTAACGCACATTTACAGTCAAATTGGGTATTTGACATCAAGTCATACTTTCAGTGGCAAGTCTGAATTCAATAGCATAATGTCCAATACTCAACAGTCTGTATTGAATGTGTTCCAAAACTTAGATATATTCTTTGCCCATAATACGAATAAGAATCGAGCTGGTCTTGATGCGATTAAGAACGAGTCGTCCAATTGTGCTTGTACTAATTGTCCTAATCGTCGGCGGACAGCTCACTATTCCACAAACCAAAGCTCAGAGGTCTAGTGACTTGACGGATGTTAGGGTGGCGGTCTATGATGGTGGTTCAGGTGTTACAAGTGAACCTCGCGAGAGTAGTATGGCTGCGCTATATTGGATGTTTCGCTGGATGAACGCGACTGTTGAGATTGTGAACTCAACTGGAATAAAGCAAGGGATTTTAGACAACATCCAGATCATCGCAGTACCAGGAGGGTATGCATACGACTACTATCTTGACTTAGGTTATAGCGGTGCGAGTGCCATCCGTGACTTTGTAGCTGGAGGTGGAGGATACTGGGGAAGTTGTGCAGGAGCATACTATGCATGTCAAGAGTCTGAATGGTCAGAATATGGAGAAACAGGCACATACTACTATGGTCTCAAACTATTTCCTGGACGTGGTGTGGGACCTATCATTGGGATTGCAGACTGGCCAGATATGATCATGACGAATATACGGATGAACACATCAAATGATCTCATCGACCTCTCTCAAGAACCTACTAGTCACAGCATCATGTATTATGGAGGCCCATACTTTGAAACGGAAGGTGTGAATGGGATTACAACACTTGCCACATACTCATTCAATGGTATGCCTGCAATGATCGCGTTTGAACATGTGCAAGGAAGGGTCTTTCTGACTGGACCCCATCCTGAATGGGAAGAAGATAACTTTCGAGACGGATGTGTCTGGGATAATTATCTCGAAGAGGATGGTTCTGAATGGAATCTATGTAAGGAGATCATGTTATGGTTGACACCTAACATAGACACCACTCATGACCCACTCAATTGGATTTTGATATCCAGTTTAGTGGTCATAGCATTAGTTCTTGTAGTCGTTTGGTTCAGTCGAAAATGAGAGATTAACCAATCTGGAAAATCCCCTTCAATGTCAATGGATTTCAGAACTGTAACCCAATACTTGCACAATATTCAAAAAGAGCAACCTTCTTTGGATATATTTTTAAACTACCAATACTCAAGAAATACCACTGAATATTGAGGAACAGACCATGAAATATGGAAAAATCATAGCATGCATGCTCGCGTTTCTGATGTTCGCAGGCGGGTTAGGTTATTTTCCAGATTTAGCATACGCTCAGGATGAAGAGAAAGTCTTCAAAGTGGGCGTGTTAGGAGATCTTGAGAGTCTCAATCCTATTCTTGCCTGGACAGAATATGCATGGGCGCTAATACCATTGATATATGAGCCTCTTGTACGATGGAACATCTCAGGTGGTGGAGATTGGAGTATCGTACCAGGAATGGCTGAGAGTTGGGAGTGGGCTGATAATGGGACACAAGTCACAATGCAT
>Ga0114920_10001194_pt1 | contig 11871 bp, 11 predicted proteins | sample ChitaG_FD_88683 | JGI IMG/M metagenome (GOLD analysis project Ga0114920, IMG submission 88683) | Deep subsurface microbial communities from South Pacific Ocean to uncover new lineages of life (NeLLi) - Chile_00310 metaG | ecosystem: Environmental > Aquatic > Marine > Oceanic > Sediment ... | reverse complement strand
GTGCACAGGTAACTTCTGGATACTGCCAGCTAGGGGGGATGAGATTAACTGTCCCCTGAAGGATTTTCCCCAAGGAAGTGTCCCGCTTTGAAACAAGCTTGGAAATTCCATAGAGACAATTCAATTCCTTGACTCTTTCACCAAGGCCATGTTCCCGCTCCTGCAGCATTTCATTAGTGGACCTGAGTTCTTCATTCGTAACTTTAAGCTCCTCATTAGAAGCTCTTAACTCTTCACTCGTGGCTTCTAATTCTTCGTTTATTGCTCTCAGTTCTTCTTCTGAGGAACGCAGTTTCTCATTTAGAGCCTGCATCTCTTTATGTTTCTGCAGAAGATTTTCACGGGTCATCTCAATGTCCATAGTAAACCTTTTCAAAGATCGAATATCCAGGCCTAAAATATTAAATAATTCTTCAAAGCTTTCTGTTTCTCTTGTTTTCTTTTTGGCCATTTTTACCTCAAAAAATAAATCGATAACTGTCTCTCATCGCCTGTAGCATGAATCAGGTTATTTTCTGATAAATATGATCACGTGAAGATAGGCACTTAAAAAGATTTTCATCTTTCGGTGCTTCGGCTGTTCCCAAAACCAAGATACCTCCTTTTTTTAAAGAAGCGTGTATTTTTTTGAATAGTTCATCCCACAACTGGGGTAAAAAAAAGATAAATAAATTTCGACATAAGATTAAATGAAATTTTCCAAATGTATTTCCTTTTATTAGATCATGTGGCTTGAATCTAACCAGTTTCTTTATATTATCTTTTATCTTGAATTCATCATTGTTAATCTTTATAAAATATTCATTTTGATATTTATAAGGAACGTTTTTCATCTCTGCTTTTTTATATTGACCTGACTTGGCTTGTTTTAGGACAACTTTATTCACATCTGTGGCGTGAATTATAATATTTAAATTATTACTTTTGTTTTTTGAAATTTCATTTAAAATAATGGCTAGAGAATAAGGTTCTTGACCTCTAGCACAGCCAATCGACCAGATACGCATTCTTTTTCTGTTCTTGGAAGATATTTCTTCTAACATATATGGTAAGATCTCTCTTTCTAGTGTCAAAAATACTCTTTTATCACGGAAAAATTCGGTAACATTAATAACAAGAGCATCTAAAAATTTATAACATTCTGACGTATCTATTTTTAAGAAAGTAAGGTATTCTTTATAACTTTTTGATTTTGTGGCAAGAAGTCTAAGTTGAAGACGTCTTTTTAAGGTGGAGAATCGGTAGTGCTGGGCACTGAATTTTGTAACTCTTTCTATCAGGTTTAATATCCTGCTTAAATCTTTCTCATTCTCTTGATGCATTTAAGATTCCTTTGATTTTTTTTTGTTACATTTTTTTCCTTGGAATTTCATGCGAATTTTCTGACAAAGTTCAACTCCATTTATTCCTGGCATCATCCAGTCTAAAATAGCATTAGTTTTGAGAACAACACTTTAATTATACTTTATTAATATATATTCCTTTATAGTAAACGTCAATTACCCCTTAGGATGAATCTTTAGGTGATTTTTCTTCTCCCCCCTCGACATTCTAGGGGAATGTTTCCTCATCCCTAAAGATTAGCTATCCCATTGAAATATATATAGCAAAATTAATGCCAACATTTTAAAATAAAAAAGGCTATAACTAATAAGATCATAATTCTTTTATTTTCAATAAATTCAAGAATAAAAGAGGAAAAAAATATAGAAATTATTTAATATTATGTGCTGGAAAAAATTCCATAACTATAGAGATAAATCCATAAAAAAATGGATTCACTTCCAATTTTTTCTTTGATTCTATTGCTCGAGTACTCAAAAACGTGATGAGCCTTTTTAGATTATCTGCTCTCACCTTTTTAGATTAGATAAATATGGAAAATCTCCCCCCCAGAATCATCGTTAAAGACGATTGATAAACTTTTCAACATCTGTCATAAAATTAAAAATAAAGAGAAAACAGTAAAAAAGATGCTATGTTTAATTCTCAGCGGATAGAATCACATGCATACTAAACAACGAAGTGATTATTTAGCAGAAAAACATTCCCCCCTATTAACAATTGGGTATAACATTGGGTATAATTAGGATGGAAGAAAAAGTTAGAAAAACAGGAATAAATATTTCAGAATAGAGACATGAGCATTAAGATTTTCGTAGCTGACGACCATAAGATCATGCGCGAAGGCCTCCGCACCTTGATTGAGAAGGAGCCTGGCATGGAAGTAGTTGGAGAGGCGGAGAATGGACGGATAATGTTGAAGCTAGTTCAGAAATTATCGCCCGACGTAGTCATTACGGATATAACTATGCCCGGTTTAAACGGTATCGATGCGACTCGTCAGATTATTAGCGAAAACCCTAGCGCCAAGGTTATTGCCTTATCAATGCATTCAGACAAGCACTTTGTAGTGGGAATGCTCAGGGCAGGCGCATCAGGCTACCTGCTAAAAGAATGCGCCTTTGAGGAAATAGCGCACGCTATAAGGACTGTAATTGTGAACAAGACCTATCTGAGCCCTGGCATAGCTACGGTTGTGATTGAGGACTATGTGCATCGTTTGTCAACAACGCACTCCTCGGTTCCTTCAATCTTGACCCCAAGGGAACGGGAGGTGCTTCAGCTTTTGGCTGAAGGTAAGACCACAAAGCAAATCGCTTCCTGTCTTCACATAAGTATAAAGACAGTTGAGACACACCGCCAGAAAATTAAGGATAAGTTAGATATACACAGCATAGCGGAGCTCACCAAATATGCTATTCGCGAAGGACTGACCTCTCTCGACACCTGATCGTTCTTCGGGGCAGTAATCTCACCTTTGCTGCCGTTTGATCTCATCCATTTCCTGATCTCAAATTCAGGTATTTCGAAGTACAAAATCAGGTGTACTCCGATTGTTTTCATCATTTCACTCAATGTAAAATTACAGACGTCGCTCGAAATGAGCCAGAGTTTTCTTGCTTGATTTGGCTAAATATGATGACAGAATCAAGAAAAATCACACAAATTTAATTTTATGAAAATATTGTTCCAAAATATTCAATAAAGGTGATAAAACATGTTATCTTTTCCGGCCTTAGTTTTTCCTAATGAAAAAGAAATAAACATTGAAGAGTTCTTCTTTGAATTCCAAAAAACAAAAGATGAGGAAATAAGAGAAAAATTAATAATGTATCATATAAGCTTAGTGCATGGGCTAGCCAAGAAGTTTGTTGATAGGGGCATACCTTTAGATAGTCTAATCTCGGTTGGAACCATCGGATTGATAAATGCAGTTGACCGTTATGATACATCCAAAGGAGTGAAGTTTTCTACCTATGCCACACATCTTATTTTAGGAGAAATTAGGCGATATTTCCGAGATAAAACTTGGGGAGTTAAAGTTTCCAGAAAAGTAAGAGAGCTAAATAAACTTATCCAAGAGGCAATTGAAAAAATGACGATAAAGCTTGGCCGTTCTCCTACGATTTCAGAGATTGCTAAGAAAATGGATGTTTCTAATGAAGAAATAATTGAAGCATTAGAAGCCGGAAATGGTTATAATCCCTGTTCCCTTGATGCTGTAACAAAACCAGAAAATGGAAAAGATTATTCTTTATTAAATTATTTGAATAGCGAAAACCAAGACATAGAACAATTTTATGCCAGGCTCGACTTAGAAGAAGCGTTACATTATTTACAAAAAAGAGAACAAATAATTATCCGTCTCTATTATTTTGATGATGTTTCCCAAACAAAGATCGCCCAAAGACTCGGTATTTCTCAAATGCATGTTTCTCGTTTGCTAAAACAGGCACTTGCTAATCTAAAGAAAATCATAAAAGATTGAAAAGTAAAGGACAAAGGGAAGTATTATTTCTATAAGTTCTTTATCATACATACTTCAGTACCATTATCAGGATTAGATCTATATTCTACTTCATCCATTAATTTCTTAATAAGGAATAATCCTAATCCTATTCCTTCTGTCCTATCATCATCTTGACGCCTTAGATATTCTTTAACAAACTTTGTATCAAAGCCATGTCCATGGTCTCTTATTTTTATTATTATCTTTTTTAGATAAATCAAAAAGTGAATTTCAATTGAATTATGAGAAGTACCTTTATTATAAGCGTGACCTATAGAATTATTACAAACTTCGCTTACAACCATCTTTAAATCTTCTATTTCATCAATAGTAAGTTCCTTCCTTTTTCCGATTCCAGAAATACACAATCGAACTAAAGTAATATATTCAGTCCTAGCAGGAATTTTTAGTTCTATACTCTCTGGTTGCAGGATAGCCTCTTTTTCCTTTGATCCTTTATTCAAACTCATATCTTCTGTTCTATTCCCTTTTTTTAACATTAATTGAATGAATTTTATCTTAAATTTTTATCAATTGCAACCTTATCATGTTCTCTGTTACGTTACTTTTAAAACTGGACATTCGGGAACACAAAACCAGGCATCAGATGGCCTTAAATTAAGGTGTTCTGGAGTGGAGTTACACTCTATAACAAGGAGGAGGGTGATATGGCAAAATATTTTCACCGTCTTTCTCATTCTGGCTCCTGTCTCCTGAATTTTGGGTACTTAAGTAGTTATTATTTCGTATAATGATTTTAAATATTTATAAAAACCACGGGCTTTCTTGGGATCGATATAGATATTTCCATTTTCCTCATAGGTAAGTAATTCGGCATTACTTAATTTATCAATCGCTGCTATACCTTCGATAGTTCGGGGTAAAAATAAACTAAATTTACCTATCTCCGTTGGGCTGAATTTAATCTTCATTTTCTTCAAGTCAATTTCTTTCTTGGTTCCATAAACTCGCAAAAAGAGTCTGATGGAATTAGGACCTAAGAAACTCGAAAATATTTTTCTCGCTTCTTCTTTTCCTAATTCAGTTTCTAATGCTCTTAAGGTATTTATTCCTTTTTCTCCTTTTCCGGTTCTTCTATAACTTCCATTCTTATCTGATTCAACCAGCTTAAATTCCAGTAGTTTATTTATATGTCTTTGGGACTCCTGAACTCCTGCTTCAGAACTTAACTTTTCAACGACTAATAAAGGGGTCTTAGCCTCAGTTAACTGTAGAAGCCTCCTCCGATAATAAATTCCTCTCGGAGAAGAGATCGTTTGGTGTAAAATGGCAATTGAATCAGCACTTTTAAATATTTCTTTTATAATATCTCCTTCCAACAAATTAGCTTGTTGTTCTATATTTCTGTCTTTCTCAGTCATTATTCTCCTCCATTTCTTCTTTAGTTACAATCTTCTCATTTGCAAATTTCTTTTTATAAATGCCATCAATAATAATGCTACACAAATAATCATCTGTCGAATTATTGCCTGTTCTAAAAGAATCCGGCAGGCCAATTTGCATGCCAATGTAGACAGCCAAAAATGATGGATAAACATCTGGGGGCAGATTTAATAGAGTTGCTAGTGGGCCGGCAAACATTACTAATTCACCGGGTATACCCGGAACACCATAACTAATCAACAAAATAACAGGGATTGTTAACAGCAATTCTACGAGAGATACATTAATGCCTAATATTTTTAGAACAACTCCTCCTAATACAAAGACACAAATTAGAGTTCCATTGATATTCATATAACTGCCTATACCTATAACAAAACGCCGTACAAATTTATTTACCCAGGGAGCAAATTTCTTGGTCAGATAGAGATTAAGAGGTGTTGAGATCGATTCTGAGCTTGTCGACCAAAGTAGAGGATAAATTTTTATCCAATAGTCTAAAAAATATCCTTTGATCGTAAATCTTTCAATTTTTCTTTTAGCAAAATAAACAAGAGTCAGATGCCATAAAAAGCAAGCAATACCTGTTAATAAAGAGCCTAAAACATAAATATAAACCATCTCCATAGGTTCATTAGGATTGAGGTCTAAGCCAAACATAGATACCGGGTGGAGCACTTCTTTCATCCCTTCCTCAAGCTCCATCTGATTTTGAAGATGAGTAGGCAGGCCATAAATATAGACTCCTATGGCCAACATAAAAACGGGAATCAAGGGAAGAAAATATCGAGCAGCAACTTCGAAACCCTGCAGTGTCTTATCCAGCAACCTGAAAATAAATTTGATTTTTGTAGAAAGGAAAGCTACTGCTATAGATAAATACATCGCCCAGAAATAACTGCTGCGCAGAGCCATGTCTCCTAAGGAGTGAATCGTTTGCTGTAAAGCCTTTAGAAATGAAGGAGAACGTTCAGGCAAAAGAGGAAAATGAAAAATTAAGGCAGTAAAAACCACTGCCCAAATACATGCTAAAAATTTTCTAACCAAATACCATTTTATAACATAACCTCCAAATCGACTCTCACGACGGGTTAGGAACATCTTCGCCAGAGAAGGAGCTAAAATTAAAAATATTACTCCTGGGGCGATAAAGCCATATCCATCTACGAAGCTATTTATGGCTGAATTAATATCGTCTGAAAATTGCTGAGAATATTTAGCGATAAAAATACCGGCAATAAAACTCAGCACTGTAAATATGACTAAATATTTCTCAAACCGGCCACAAAATTTACCATATATATTTCCTATCTTTCTGATGCCATTGAATTTCATTAATTCAACCCACATCTTAGAAGTTGGCCATCTTATCTGCATCAATCTATAAACAATTTCATGATATTTTCCCGTTTTATCATCGCAGCCATATGAGACTGTACTGGGACTCCAGTCACTCTCTTGTTTTTTCTGACACTTCGAGGTCATTACATCATGTAAAACAGCAATTTCATCAGCCCTATTAAATATCTCTTTTATCCTTTTGTTTCTTATCTTTTTAATTATATCCTGATCAGTCATCGTTTTCGTCTTTCTCTTCGATAAGTAAAAATCTTTTATAACTATTCAGGCATTCAGAAGTTTGATGGGAAGAGAGATAAGCCTCAAGCAATTTACTTATCTCTTCTCCGCTTTTCTCTTTCTGTCTCTTGTTTCCTTAATTCTGACTACCTGAGTAGATACAATCTTTTTCCACATAACCTGTAGATTATTTTGTTTTTCTGTTCTGTTTTTAGTCGAGAACCGATTTTTATATAATTTATTTAATCCTACTGCATATATCCCATTGTCCGTCACGTTTGCTCCAGTCCTGAATGAGTCAGGCAAACCAATTTGTAAGGCTAAATACAAACTCATAAACAATGCAATCAAAGGCTCGGGCAAGTTGAGAATTTTGACCATGGGCACAGCAAATAAAACTAATTCACCTGGTATACCTGGTACACCGTAGCCAATAATAGCAATTATGGGGACTCCCAGACATAGTTGAAATAAGGAAGGTTCGAAACCTACTAAAACTGATACTATTCCCGCCAGCAGAATGACATGCATTGTAGTCCCGTTAATGTTCATATACGCTCCCAAGCCTATTACCAAACGTCTTACTATTCTTTCAATCTTGTTATAGTGAGTTTTAATCAAGGCCATATTAAGAGGCATGCTGATGACTTCTGATGAAGTAGACCAGGCTAAAGGATATACTTTTGCCCAGTAATTCCTGAAGAAATCTTTAATAGAAAAATCACCTATATATTTTTTGACTATAATTATTTGTATTGCCTGCCAGATAAAACAACCAATTCCTATTGACACCGATCCAATTATGTAGACCCATAACAGTCCAAATTCACTGTTGATATCTATGGCAAATCCTAAAAAACTGACCTTACCAAGATTGGCCTGGGCAATAGAATTCATTGTTTCTGTGGAAACTGACTCTGCCAGGGTTTGAGGAAGGGAATAGATATAAGCCCCTAACAGAAGCATGAGAACTGGAATAGCTGGTTCGATATAATTACCAAGAAGTTCGATTGAATCCGAGGCTTTCTGGAGCAAATTGAAAAGCTTTTTTTTATAATATGCGACAATGCCAACTATAATAGAAGCCCAGATCGCCCCGAAAAATACACTTTTAAACATAAGATCCTTAAGAGTGATTAAATTCTGAGTGATAAGTTGGCCTAAATTAATATCTGCAGCTTGTGAATTTGGCAATAAGGGCAGTTTTAAAATTATAACTGTAAATATTGCAGCCCAGATCCCGGCCGCTATTCGAGTCAAGCCAAACCAAAAGATAACAAAGCCAGCAAAACTTGACTCTTTTCTTGTTTTCAGCATTTTTGCCAGACTTGGTGCAAGAATCATGAATATAGCAACTGGAGCCAAAAATACGATGGCATCTATAAATCTTGAAACAAAACCATCTGCCAAATTCATTACCTGAGGAATATATTTAGCTAACATAACCCCTGTGGGGAGTGCGAGGATAACAAAAAATATAATAAATTTTTTATATACAGCTACTAATCTTGTTGAGATACCCCTTAATAGAAACCACATATTACTCCCCTTTTCCTATCTCATGGCCTGATAGATTTTTTTCCTTAAAACTTCTAGGAAGGGAGTATATTTTTTGCATTCTACGATTATTTTGTAGTTAAAGTTAAACCCAAAAGTTTTATTCAAGGTTTTCTCTAGAGGGTTGTCCAAATATCTATCTGCTATATCTTCAGTAATCTTTGGCAACCGGAAAAATCGTTCAGAAAAGGTCAAAGAGTTCTGATCTACCCAGGCAACGATCATATCCTTAAACAATTTTTTGTGTTCTTCGCTGTCAGAAGGGGCTCTCATTAAGATCTTGATCTCTAAAGTTTCTGAGTTTCTTTTACACTCTAAAGTTAACCCGTCAGTTAGAATCTCTAAAAGATCGTTAATGCCATGGAGCCTTTCAAAATCCTTAAGTATCTCATAAACTTCCTTGCCGTGCTCTATTTTCGAATCATAATCCAAAAATTTAACGACAAGCTTCATCTGGTTTTTCAACAAAATATTTATGCACTTCTTTAAAGCCTGATGCACTTCTCCCTCTCCTAATATCTTCCAACCTCCGATTTTCCATTCCATGGTTTATTCCTCCTTAGAATAAGATTTTTTAAAAATACCAAGTCCCTCCAAAAGTGATTCTTATGTCGGGATCAGGATTGGCTCCGCTGACTGCTTTGCCAATTCCTAAATCAAGAGCTAAACCATCTTCAACATTAAAAATAAGCCCTAACAATATTTCTTTGGGCTCCTGTTCAAAACTTGAATAGGAATTCGTGCTTCCCACGAGTTCACCAACAATTGTAAGTTTTTTTTTTAAATCAGATTCAAACCCGAAGCTGTAAAATAAGCCGCTATCATCGTTCCCCTCCTGTTTATCCCTAATAAATGCATAGCCAATATTGAGATGACAGGTCAGAAAATCAAAATCCTTTGTAGCCTGAATTGAGGGATAGTAATTAGGCTTAGCAGATGACTGAAACTCAAAAGTGTTCGCGATTGAGAAAGCGGGAAGATATGCTCTCTCGTCGAGGAGCATGAATTCAGGTCTGACACTTAAGTTTTTAATCATCTGAGCCTCTAACCCTACGTTTTTAGATAAGGATAGAAAAGGAATATCTACAGTGATCTCGAAATAATCAGTTAATCCGTAACCCACATCTATGACAATAATATCTGCTTTGTCACTTTGTTTTCTGTTCCAGCTATATAGCAATCCAGTGGACAAAGAAAATGTGTGGGAACTTAGAGTAAATGCATCGTCTGTGTTTAAAGGACGATTCTCTATACCTCCAAATGCTGGCAGCCAGATAAGATGGCTGATCATAATTATCGTGATTATTATTAATTTTCTCATAATAATTTGAATTTCTTCCTTGAGTTAAATCAGAAATTAGAAAATAGCCCCCGTTTTTATAGGTTGTAAGGCGAGGGCTATTTCTTGGAAAAAAATCCTTTTGTCACTAATCGCCCAGTTCGTCTGCCAACTCGTTGATGATTCTTTTCCTGAAATCTGGACTCCCGATGGCAGCATCAATGAGTTTCTGCCTTATGGAAGGATCATCCTCCAAGTAATCTGCGATTTCATCAGCTAGGTCTTCAGCTAAATCAGCGAGTACATCCGGATCTTCGATAACCTTTTTCACTACTTCGTCAGCCAGCGTTTCATCTTTTAGAAGCTTTAGTAAGTCATTCTTAGATATGTCGAATCCCATTTTCTTACCTCCTTTAGTTAAAGATTTGAGCCCGTCTTTATCCCTCGAGCTCTCAGGGTTTTAAATTTTTTGTTGAGCATCGTGCCTTCTTGTCTAATCATCACCCAAATTTTTCGCTATGCGAGTAACTAGTCTTTGCCGGAAGTTTTCATTTTTAAGGGTTGCATTAAGGACCTTTTCCTTGAATTCGGCAGTTTCTTTAATATATCTGGCTGCTTTCTTAGCTAGCTCTCCAGCCACTGCCTTAAATAGGTCTCCATTTTCTTTCAGAGTTTCTGCCAAGACGGGTATGAATGTCTCACTTAAAGCGATTTTAACTCTTTGTTCTTCTTTAGACGTTTCTTTTTTTTCTTTCTTTTTTTCTTCTTCTTTCTCTTCTTCCACTTCTCTTTTGCCTTTTAACTTAGAACTTGCTTTCACAACCATAATCCTTTCCTTTGTGATCTTTTTAGCAGAATTTATTCTCCGTTTTGCTACTGCAGGAAATACTCCAATCTCCTTGGCTAAATTTGCAGAGGTTGCCATAGCTATCGCCTCTATAGTATTGTATCCTGCCTTCTTTAACTTATCCGCAGTGGTTTTTCCTACACCATTAAGTTTTTCTAAATTTTCCATCGATTTTACTCTTCTTCCTTATATTTCTTAATCATTGAAGTTCATAATTATTAATTTATTTGCATTTTCATTTCTAATATCTTGCAGTATCTTTTTTGTTTTCATCATTTTATTTATTCCCACTGTTAGCCAATTTTAAACCTAATATTATTTTCTGTGTCCGAGCCGACTTAGAAAAATCAGCTCCTATCCATATGAGGTAGGTAATGATTTCCCAATTGGATCTCAATTTCGCATAGTATATTTATGGATTATTAGACCTGATTGGAAAGAAGTGCTATTCAGCTTTCTATCGGCGCAATAAACCTTGTAAACCATGTCTCGTAAGTAAAACTTTTGTGGACGGCAAGGTCCGCCAGCATGAAACCAAAATTACAGGATCCGATGGGCAAAAAATGGACTTCTGGTGTACATCGAGCGTAGCTGAATGGAACATAGAAGACAGACCAGAGTTTGTGATAAAGATTTCATCTGATATTACTGAGCCTCTGCAAGTAGAGAAAGAATTGCTGCAATCGCGCCAAGAGCTTCAAGACCTATCTGAACATCTCGAATCTGTCAGAGAAGAGGAGAGACGCCAGATCACCCGAGAGATCCACGATGAGCTGGGACAGTCACTTACAGCGTTGAAGATGGATACCTCGTTACTTTCCCAAAGCTTTGCTCCCAACATAAAACATCATATACCCTTCAAGGAAAAAGCAGAGTCTATAGAGAAACACATCGACACCATAATCGAATCCCTCCATAGGATTTGCTCTAAATTACGACCTGGTCTCCTGGATGACCTTGGCCTTATTCCGACGCTTGAATGGCAAGCCCAGGAGTTTCAGGAGCGTACTACAAAAATAAAATGCAATGTTGATCTCGGCAATGAAGACCTGAAGCTTGATCCGGCACTCTCCACGGCAGTTTTCCGCATCTTCCAGGAATCACTCACAAATATTGCACGCCATGCCAAAGCCACCAAAGTCTTTATCCATTTGAAAAGAATTCCCAGCTGGACCCCCAGGCTGGAACTTACGATCAAAGACAACGGACGGGGCATCACAGAACAACAGATCAAAAGCAGCCGCTCCTTCGGCCTGATGGGCATACGCGAATGCCTCCGCCCCTTCGGCGGTACTCTCAAGATCGAAGGAATTCCGGACCACTCCACCACCCTCACCATTAACCTGCCTCTCC